>Ga0070728_10000193_pt1 | contig 138631 bp, 125 predicted proteins | sample tdDd471_FD_66723 | JGI IMG/M metagenome (GOLD analysis project Ga0070728, IMG submission 66723) | Marine sediment microbial communities from the Atlantic coast under amendment with organic carbon and nitrate - tdDd47.1 | ecosystem: Environmental > Aquatic > Marine > Coastal > Sediment... | reverse complement strand
CATCACCACCACCGAACAGTTCCGCCTGCGCCAGCGGCAGGAACGACCAGGTCACGCATTCATACATGCCGCGCGCGGCCAGCGCCCGACGTGCGGTGCGCACGTTGCGTTGCCCGGCGGTCAGGGAAGGGGTTGCCACGTCGCTTAGTCGCGGTAGCTGCACGGTCTCGATGTGGTCGTAGCCGAAGATCCGGACGACGTCCTCGACCAGGTCGGCCTCGCCATCCACATCGACGCGCCAGCTCGGCACGCTGACCTGCATGTCCTCGCCCTCACCTTCGACGCCGAAGCCGAGGTCGGTCAGGATACGGCGGGTCTCCGTCTCCGGCACCTGCACACCGCCCAGGGAGGCGATGCGGCTCTGGCGCAGACGCAGGGTGCGTGACTGGTCAGGGATCGCACCCGTCTGCACGATATCACTGGCCTCGCCACCGCAGAGTGTCGTCACCAGACGCGCGGCGACGTGGATGCCCCAGGCAACACTTTCAGGGTCGACGCCGCGTTCGAAGCGATAGCGGGCATCGGAGTCGATGCCGTGCCGCCGCCCGGTCTGGGCCGTGCGAACCGGATCGAACCAGGCGCTCTCGATGAAGACGTTGACCGTCTCCGCCGTGCAGCCGTTCGCCGCGCCACCCATCACGCCACCGAAGCCATGGGCGCCGGAATCATCGGCGATGACGCATTCGCCACCTGCCATCTCGTAGGTCCTGTCGTCCAGCGCGACGAAGGATTCGCCTTCGCGTCCCAGACGGACCTGAATGTCGCCCTGAACCTTGTCTGCGTCGAATACATGCAGCGGGCGGCCAAGGTCATAGGTGACGAAGTTGGTGATATCGACCAGCGTCGAGATCGGGCGCAGGCCGATGGCCTTCAGCCGCCGCTGCATCCAGTCCGGGCTCGGGCCATTCTTCACGCCACGGACGTAGCAGCCGTGGAACACCGGGCAGGCATCCGCCGTCTCCGGATCGTCGAAGGTGAAGCGCACCCCGATGGGGGAGGGGAAGGCACCGCCGACGGGATCATGGTCGAACGGCTTCAGCGTGCCGAGACCCGCCGCAGCCAGATCGCGCGCGATGCCATGGATGCCGAGGCATTCCTGGCGGTTCGGTGTGATGGCCACCTCGATCACCGGATCATCCAGCCCGACAACGCCGGCGAAAGGCACACCCACGGGCGCGTCGGCAGCCAGTTCGATGATGCCGTCGTGTTCGTTCGACAGGCCCATTTCGCGTTCGGACACCAGCATGCCGTTGGATTCGACACCGCGGATCTTCGTCGGTTTCAGGGTCAGGCCGGTGCCGGGAATGGTCAGGCCGGAGCGGGCGAAGACGCCCTTCATGCCTGTCCGCGCATTGGGTGCGCCACAGACCACCTGTTCGATGCCACTGCCGGTATCGACCTTGCAGACGCGCAGCCGGTCGGCATCCGGGTGCGGCACGGCCTCCACCACATGGGCGACCGTATAGTCGGCAAGTTCGGCGGCGCGGTCGGTGACGCTCTCCACCTCCAGCCCGACAGCGGTCAGCTTCTCCAGCACCTGTTCCAGGGTCGCATCCATCTCCAGATGATCCTTCAGCCAGCCAAGGGTGAGTTTCATCGGCTCAGTCCCCCGCCCAGCGATGGCACGTCTGTCGGCTGGAAGCCGTAATGGCGCAGCCAGCGGACATCGGAATCGAAGAAGGCGCGCAGGTCGGGAATGCCGTACTTCAGCATCGCGATCCGGTCGATGCCCATGCCCCAGGCGAAGCCCTGCCATTCCTCCGGATCCAGCCCGCAGGCGCGCAGCACGTTCGGATGCACCATGCCGCAGCCCAGAATCTCCAGCCAGTCGGTGCCTTCACCGATGCGGATCTGGCCCTTGTCGAAGGAACAGCCGATATCGACCTCGGCGGATGGCTCCGTGAAGGGGAAATAGCTGGGGCGGAAGCGCATCCGCACTTCGTCCAGTTCGAAGAAGGCGCGGCTGAAGGCTTCCAGCGTGCCCTTCAGATGCCCCATGTGCAGGTTCCGGTCGATCACCAGCCCCTCGATCTGATGGAACATCGGGGTGTGGGTCATGTCGGAGTCGGAACGGTAGGTGCGGCCCGGAATGACGATCCGGTGCGGCGGCTCCTGCGTCTCCATGGTGCGGATCTGCACCGAAGACGTATGCGTCCGCAGCAGCATCCGCTCCCCGTCTTCCTTCGGATCGAAGAAGAAAGTGTCGTGCATGTCCCGCGCCGGGTGGGCCGGCGGGAAGTTCAGGGCGGTGAAATTGTGGAAATCATCCTCGATGTCCGGGCCTTCGGCGATGGCGAAGCCCATGTCGGCGAAGATCTCGGTGATCTCGTCCACCACCTGGCTGACCGGATGGATGCGGCCCGTCACTTCGGGCCGGGCGGGCAGGGTGATGTCCACCTGCTCCGCGGCCAGGCGCACTTCCAGCTCCGCGCGCTTCAGGGCGCTGCGGCGGTCGTCGATGGCCTGGTTGAGGGAATTCTTCAGCGCGTTCAGGCGCGGGGCGACCTGCTGGCGCTCGGCGGGGTCCATCTTGCCCAGGCCACGCATGACCTCGCTCAGACGGCTCTTCTTCCCCAGGGTGGCGACACGTGCCGCCTCCAGATCGCCAAGATTTCCGGCGTCCGTGATCTGGCCGATCAGGTCGGCCTCAAGCTTCTCGATATCCATTGTTCAACGCTGCTCGCTGTGGGTCCGGCGGGAACAGGCCCGAACCGCATTCAGGTACGGGCCTGTTCCACCAGATCAGTCGAGGCGTCAGCCGCCGGTCACTTACTCGGCGGCGTACTTCGCCTCGCGGGCGGTCCGGGCCTGATCGACCAGAACCTTGAAGGCGGCAGGATCGCGCACGGCGATGTCGGCCATTACCTTTCGGTCAACTTCGATGCCTGCATGCTTCAGGCCGTCGATAAAGACGCCATAGGTCATGCCGTGCTCGCGCACGCCCGCATTGATGCGCTGGATCCAGAGGGCGCGGAAATTCCGCTTCTTCACCCGCCGGTCGCGATAGGCGTACTGCAGTGACTTCTCGACCCGCTCGCGGGCCATGCGGATGGTGTTGTTGCTGCGGCCGCGGAAACCCTTGGCCTGCTTCATGACTTCCTTGTGGCGCGCCCTGCTGACGACGCCACGCTTTACACGTGCCATTTCTCTGCGTCTCCTTCAGGTCAGCCGTAAGGCATGTATTGCTTGACGATCTTCGCATCGCAGTCGGCCATGATGGTCGTGCCGCGCTGGTTGCGGATCTGCTTCTGGGTGCGTTTGATCATGCCGTGGCGCTTTCCCGCCTGCTGCATGCGCACCTTGCCGGTGGCAGTAAGGCGGAACCGCTTCTTGGCGCCGCTCTTCGTCTTCATCTTGGGCATTTGCTTCCTCTCTCGATGGATGATGCGGGACGAAGCCCCCATCTGCTGAACGGTCAACGCGGCATGCCCTGCCGGAAGACCGGTGAAGCGCGGCTTATAGCGGCTGCCCGCGCCGGTTTCAAGCCTTGCTGCCGCTTCGCCGAAGCCCCTGCACGAAAGCGCTGTCGGCGCGCTGCGGATCGTGTTACATTACGTGGCGTAAACCACGTGAAGCGGAGGCTACAAAAATGACGCCACCGAACCAGGCAGTGACCTGCTGAACATCCGGTGTCAGGCCCTCACGGGCCAGCAGACACCATTGGTCGAAACCGAGCGTCGCAGGCTGCATCCGCAAGGGGCGGCACGACGCGATCAGGTCGGAGAAATCACCGGCCAGCCGTACATACGGTAACATTGCTGCCCAGGGCCCGATCCGCAGGGCGCATACCCTGACCGGTCACCAATCTTTCCCGCCGGTCACGGTGGCGCGATACCTGGAAGGCCCGCCATTCAGGCAATACAGAAGGGCAGCACCACAGACAGGCCTCCGAGCCTGGACAGGGCCCCGCCGTCATCCCCAAACCGGCGGGGCCCTGTTATTGTGGCGACCGCTTCATCCCCGGACCGGTTTCACAATGACCACAATTCCCATCAGAATCAGACGGTTCCACGCCGTTGATGTCACCGCGGTTGCGGCCCTCTACGGGCGTGCCGTCCGCATCGGCGCGGCCCATGCCTATCCGCGCAAGGCCCTGATCGCCTGGGCCACGCCGCACCTGTCGATGCGGTTTTTCCGTGATCGCATGCTGCCGACCTGGACCTTCGTTGCGACCGTGCCCGGCGACGCGGAGACGCCACAGCGTTTTCGGCGCGCGGGGCAGGGCAGCAACCATGGGGACGGCGGGGAAGTCGTGCTGGGCTTCACGGAGATCATGCAGGACGGCCACGTCCGAATGCTGTTCACCGACCCGGCGGCCACCCGCAGCGGCATCGCCAGCCGCCTGCTGGCCCATGCCCTGGACCACGCCCGCAGCCACGGCACCACCAATTTCACCACCGACGCCAGCCGCCTCTCCCGCCCCGTCTTCGCCCGCGCCGACTTCCGCCCCATGGGCCACCGCCTCCGCGCCGTCGCCGGGGCAAGGTTGCTGACTACGCGGATGGTGCTGCGCGGAGATTCGGTTGTAGGGTAGGGGCAGGGCACCACTTGCGGACGGGGACTGAGGGGAGCGGCGGATGACTTTTTTTGGTGGCAGGTCATTCTTGTCGCGTGCTGTTGCAACATTCCTGCTCCTTGGGATCGCCGTGTTCGCGACTGCGGGGACAGGCTTCTGTCAGACCGAGACGGAAGCCAGTGTGACAACTGTCGACGGCCTGATGAACCGAGGCGATGCTGCCATGCAGGCCAGACAATTCGAAGCCGCGCGCCATGCATACGAGAAGGCGGTAACGGTCGCTGAGTCTCTGCTGGCCGAAAGCGTTGAATCAGACGCAGTCTTGCAGCGATATGCCAACAGTCTGTGGAAACTGGGCGAGCTGGAAGTTCTGGTCGGAGACATTGACTCCGCGCGAGAGGTATTCGCACTGTCCATGGAGGTGTCGGCAAGGCGCGTCACACTGGACCCTGCTGACGCACAGGCGATTCTTGTCGAAGACCTGAACAGATTGGGCGATCTCGAGTTGGGTGCCGGAAGTGTGGCGGCCGCGCAGGAGGCCTATCGGAAATCTGTTTCTGTGGCCGAGAGTCTGAGACTGTTGCTGCCGAACAATGGGCTGGTCACGCATCTGCATGCTCTCAGCCTTGGAAAGCTTGGTGACGCAGAAGCCCAACTGGACAATCTGTCGATCGCCCGTGAAGCCTACACCCGCTCCCTGACAGTCAACGTAGAGCCTTCAGGCGACAAGTCCCCGTCAATGTTGGACGATGACATACTTATTCTCTGGAGCCTGGGCACGGTCGAGGTGAGGGCGGGCAATCTTGGTGCGGCGCACAGGGCCTTTCAGAGCGCGCTCGTGATTGCTGAGGGAAGGTATCCTGGGACTGAGCGGCTACCGCAGTTCGCAGTACGTGACCTTGTGACTGCCCTTGTCAGGATCGGGGAAGTGCAGAGCCTTTCGGGCAAGTATGACGCGGCTTTGGCAAGTCTGGAGCGGGCGGTCGAGACCACCGGGGCTCTTGATGCTACCGATCCAGACAGCGCAGATGTCCTGTTGGACCTCGTAGAAAGTCTCTGTGCACTGGGTCAAGAGGCGGTCGCATCAAGACACAGGGAAGTCGGATATGCAGCATTTGAACATTGCACGAAGATTGCGGAACAGGTCGTAGCTGCTGGTTGGGAGCAGAGTCACCTTCAATTCGTGCTTGCGGCAGCTCTCGCGAATCTTGGCTCACTGGAAGAACAACTGGGCAACCAGACTGCAGCCTTCGATCACTACGAGAGAAGCATGGATATCTTGTGGAATGTGAACAGGGCGGAACTGTCCAACTCCGAGGTGAACGCGCTGTGGAACTTCATCACACGTCGCCTGCCACCAAAGCGCCGTGTGGAACAGTTGAAACGGCGGTTAAAACGGCAGCCGGATTAGCGGACCAGCGCAGTCTGCTGGCCTATATCCCGGACCACGCCCCGCACCCACGGCACCACCAATTTCATCACCGACGCCAGCCGCCTCTCCCGCCCCGTCTTCGCCCGCGCCGGATTCCGCCCCACGGGCCACCGCCTGCGCGCCGTCGCGCGTGCCCGGTAATCCACGCCACGCGGATGGTGCTGCGCGGAGGTTCAGTTGTAGGGTAAGGGCAGGGCACCACTTGCGGGCAGGGTGAATGGCGAACGGATCGGGACAGGAGTGGTTAGATTTCCTGCCAGCCTGGCTTCCGGGCTGGGCGCAGGTGCCTGTTCTCATTGTTGTTGTTCTGGTTGGCACGCTGCTGTTCTTCGAGCGCCTGCGGAAGAGGATTGCTGGTGCTGCGAACGGCTGGCGATGGGGCCAGAGCCTGAGAGCCAACCCCAAGGGCACAATTGCGGAAACCGTGAATCCGCCTGTCAAACCGGGTTTGTCGCCCAAGGAACAGAACTTGGCCGCATCAAGGCCAAACTTGGCGGCGAGATCTGTCGGTCAGTTTTGAGCGGCTCGGGAAAGTGAATGCGGAATGTCAGTTTCGTTGGTCGCGACAGAGTTTGGTTCTTGAGGATATTCAGTGGGTGCTGGGAGACGGTGGGCTGGCCGACCGGGCCAACCCCAGCCCACCTGTGCTTTCGATTTACCATAATATTGATTATACGATATTTCGAGCACTCAGATGGGAGACACGAAAACCTCCCGCCACGTTCCCCTGTTCGTCCCGCAACACGCCCATGCGTACCTCAGGCTGTTTCCTCTAATGCAGTTGTGTTAAACAGGCCCCTGAAACATTCAGCAAAGTGAAACCGGAACCGGCACAGAACCGGTCCGCGGGCGGGAGATCACAATCATGGCCGACACAGCAGCGCAGCCGTTCCATATCGAGCCCACACCCGGCGGTGTCGGTGCATTCGTGCATGGCATCGACCTGGCGAATGACCTGAACGGCAATACCGTTGGTGTGCTGCGCCAGGCCCTGGGCGATCATTGCGTGCTGTTCTTCCGCGACCAAAAGCTGACACCGGACCAGCACATCGAGGCGGCGGAGAAGTTCGGCGAAATCAACGTCAACCGCTTCTTCGGGCGCGTCCCCGACTATGACAAGATCGCCATGGTGGTGAAGGAGCCGGACCAGACCACCAACATCGGCGGCGGCTGGCACACGGATCATTCCTACGACCAGATCCCGGCCATGGGGTCGATATTGCTGGCGCGGGAGACCCCGCCGCGCGGTGGCGATACGCTGTTTGCCAATATGTACGCCGCCTATGACAGCCTGTCCGATGGTCTGAAGCAGACCCTGCTCGGTCTTCGCGCGGTACATTCCAGCCGCCATGCCTTTGGCGCGGAATCCCAGTATGCACGGGGCGTCAAGGGCCGCATCGGCAATCCCGAACTGGCCACCCAGGACGCGGTGCACCCGGTCGTCATCAGCCACCCGATCAGCGGACGCAAGGCGCTCTATGTCAACAGCGCCTTCACGCTGCAGTTCGAAGGCTGGACGAAGGAAGAGAGCGAGCCGCTGCTGAAGATGCTCTATGCCCATGCCGCCCGGCCCGAACATACCTACCGCTTCCAGTGGGCACCGGGATCGATCGCGTTCTGGGACAACCGGGCAAGCTGGCACTATGCCGTCAACGACTATCACGGTGACCGGCGGGAGATGCACCGCATCACGCTGGAGGGTGAGGCGCTCGGCGCCTGACACGGCGACACTGCCGGGAACGGCCCCGCCCGCTCACCCTTGCGCTGCCCCCTGCCCCTGTTCATAGTTTTCCCAACGAAAAAACAGGGAGGGGAAGCCAATGCGCTATCCGGATATTCGCGGTCTCGTGACTGCAGCGGCCCTTGGGGTCGCGGCACTTGCCGGTGTCACTGCAGCACAGGCCCAGACACAACTGGTCGCGGCAAGCTGCTTTCCGCAGAATTCGTTCTTTTCCAAGCGCTTCGAAAGCATTGTGAAACAGATCAATGAACAGGGCGGCACGACGGTCAAGATCAACTATCTGGGTGGCGCGCCCGCCATCGGCAGCCCCTTCACCATGGTGCAGAAGCAGGCACAGGGCGTCTATGATCTGGTGAACTGCACCGGTGCCTACTACCAGAACGTGGTGCCGGAGGCGGATGCCTGGAAACTGCTGGAGCGGACGCCGGACGAGATCCGCAGCAACGGCGGCTGGGCCCTGATGGAGGAAATCCACGGCGCCAAGAACCTGAAACCGCTGGGCCGCATTCATTACGGCACGCCGTTTCATCTCTATCTCGGCAAGGGCAAGTCCATCGACAAGCCGGACCTGACCGGCCTGCACCTGCGCGTCGCGCCGATCTACACCAACTTCTTCAAGGCCCTGGGGGCCACCACACAGAATTCCAACCTGGCGCAGATCTACGCGCTGATGGAAAACGGCACCGTCGGCGGCTTCGGCTGGCCGATCACCGGCATGCGTCCGGGCTGGGAAGAAGTCACGGCATCGCGTGTCGATCCCGGCTTCTACGATGCCGACATCAATGTGCTGGTGAACCTGAACAGCTGGAACGGCCTGAGTGACAAGGCGCGGAAGATGATCTCCACAGTCGTCATGCAGATGGAGAAGAAGGCGGTCGGCGTCGACAAGACAGCCGTCGAGAAGTCCATGGCGAAACAGGCCGAACAGTACACGATCATTACCTTCACCGGCGACGACCGGAAGAAGTGGCTGGATACCGCACGTGATGCCGGCTGGTCCGGGCTGGAGGAAACCAGCCCCGCCAATGCGGCGAAGCTGCGTGCGCTGTTTGCAAGGGAATAGCCGACAGGGCGAAAGTGCGGGGGGCCGTACCGTGCTGCGCGGTCCCCCGTTACGTTCCGGGAACCGGGTGAGATGACTGCCCTCGCCGCCATCGACCGCGCCTTCGGGGTTGCCTACGGGCTTGTCGGCCTGCTGGTCGGGCTGACCATCGGGGGCTTCGCCCTGTCCATTTCCATTGATCTGGCGCTGCGCCTTTTCGGTTGGGGCAACCTGTCGGGCCTGAACGAGATCATCGAGTATCTGCTGTTTGCCGGCGTGTTCCTCGGTGCCCCCTGGGTCCTGCGGCAGGGTTCGCACGTGCGCGTCGATCTGCTGGTCGGCAACCTGCCCGCCCCCCTCGCCCATGGGCTGGAGCGTCTGCTGGACCTCGTCGGATGCGCCGTCTGCCTGATACTGGTCTTCTACGGCTGGGTCAGCCTGGACAGCGCCTGGATGTTCCAGTCGATGCAGCACAAGTATTTCGCCATGCCCGAATGGGTGCTGCTGTCCGTCTTTGTCGCCTGCTTCGCCCTGCTGGCCATCGAGTTCCTGCTGCGCCTGCTGCGCGGTGGCGCGGCCCCGGACGCGGAAACCGATCTGGCGAAGGGGCTGTGACGGTGATGCCCGGCTGTCAGGCTCATCCTCCCCCTTGGCGGCAGAGGACCGAAGTGGGGGAGAAGCCCGGTGTTTCGGGGGCATCACCGCGACCTGCCGCAACTGCCCCTCACCCCCTTCCCGACCTTCCCCCGTCGAGGGGGAAGGGGCGACAACAGCATCGCTTCGGACAGCTTTGCCAACGCTCGCCTGAGCTTGCAGCGGACCCATTGCCATGATCATGGAGTGGTACTGGGCGCTGGCCATGATGCTGGGCATCGTCATCGGGCTGATGTTTCTCGGCCTGCCGGTGGTCTTTGCCTTCTTCGCCGCCAATATCGTCGGCGTCTATGTCTTCATGCGCGGCGAGATCGGCCTGTCGGTGATGCCGATCGAGTATGTCTTCGCGATCTCCCGCTTTTCCCTCGTCCCCGTGGCGCTGTTCATCCTGATGGGGGAGATCCTGTTCCAGACCGGGGTGGCATTCCGGGCGATCAAGGCCATCGACCGCATGATCGCGCGGGTGCCGGGGCGACTGACAGTCGTCTCCATCGCGGGCGGTACCGTATTCTCCTCTCTCTCCGGCTCCACCATCGCCAATACGGCCATCCTGGGCAGTGTCATGCTGCCGGACATGCTGAAGCGCGGCTATCAGCCGAAGCTGGCGATGGGGCCGATCATGGCGGTCGGCGGCATTGCCATGCTGATCCCCCCCTCTGCCCTGGCCGTGCTGCTGGCCAGCCTGGCGGAGCGCTCCATCAAGGACCTGCTGATCGCCGGCATCCTTCCCGGCATCCTGATGGCGATCCTGTTCGTGGTCTATGTCATGGCGCGCTGCCGCATGAACCCGTCCCTCGCCCCGGTCGATGACGAACCGGAAACCGCGCACGGCTGGGACCGCTGGGGACCGTTCGTGCGCGACGTGCTGCCGCTGTTCACCATCTTCGTGGTGGTGGTGGGCAGCATCTTCTTCCGTGTCGCGGCCCCGGAGGAAGCGGCTGCGCTGGGCTGTGTCGCCGCCCTGCTGGTCTGCGCCTGCTATGGCGAACTGACCTTCGCCCGGCTGAAGAAGGCCCTGACGGAGACGGCAAAGATCAACGTCATGATCCTGTTCATCATCGCCGGTTCCCTCACCTTCTCCCAGGTACTGCAGATCTCCGGCGCGACCAGCGGTCTGCTGCAGCTTGTGGGCGGTCTGAACCTGACACCGGTCACCGCCATGGCGCTGATGATGCTGATCCTGCTGTTCCTCGGCGCCTTCATGGATCAGGTCTCCATGGCGCTGCTGACCCTGCCGTTCTTCCTGCCCATCGCCGACAATCTCGGCATGAACCCGATCTGGGTCATGGTGATGATGCTGATCGCCATGGAGATCAGCCTGCTGACGCCGCCGTTCGGGCTGCTGCTCTACATCATGAAAGGCGTGGCCCCGCCGGAGATCCGCCTGACCCAGATCTATGCCGCCGCCCTGCCCTTCATCGGGCTGGAGCTGCTGGTACTGGTATTCCTGATGCTGTTCCCGGAGATCGCGGTCTGGCTGCCCGGACAGTTCGGGTAGGCCGCGCGGAAGAGACCTGTTCTGATTGACAGCTGTGGTCTCTGGAAACACGCCAGTTCCCGACAGCTATCTAGGATCGTGTCTGTTGTCTTGCCGTTGAATATGCGCATATGATATGCGCAACAAACGAGGAATATCATGGCGAAGATTCGTACAAACCTGTCTCTGGAGAGCGAATTGGTTGCAGAGGCCAAGTCTCTCAAGGTGAACATGTCACTCGCAGCCGAGTCCGGGATCGTGAATGCTGTTCGGAAGGCTAGGGAAGAGGCGTGGCGGCGTGACAATGCCGCGGCTATCATTTCGTACAACGAATGGGTGGACGAAAACGGTATTCCATTGAGTGAATTCCGTCAGTTCTGATGGCGCGCTACGATGTCTTCCTGGGGCCGAATGACGAAAGTCTTCTGCTTGATGTTCAGACGGACCTATTGGAGGGAATGCGCACGAGGGTGGTAGTGCCACTGATGGAAAGGTCTGCTGCGCCGAAGGCCGCAGACCGGCTGAACCCGCAATTCGCCATCAATGGCAAACAATACGTGATGGTCACCCAGTTGCTGGCAACCGTACCGGCATCATTGCTGCGCCAGCCGGTATCCAACCTTTCGCCCGAGTTCGCGAAGATTTCCGCCGCGCTGGATTTCCTGTTTCAGGGCTATTGATGAGGCCTCACGCCGCCCCGAATCCTCCGCCCCCCGGACTCTCGATGATGATGGCGTCGCCGGGGTTCAGGTCGGCGATGGACCAGCCGGGGCGTTGTTCGGTGTCGCCGTTGGCGCGGACGACAAAGTTCCTGCCCACGGCCCCGTCTTCGCCGCCGTTCAGGCCGAATGGTGCGACCTTGCGGTGGCTGGAGAGGAAGGAGGCGGTCATGGCCTCCCGGAACTGGATCCGGCGCACGGTGCCGTCGCCGCCATGGTGCGCGCCCTTGCCGCCGGAGCCGGTGCGGACGTGGAAATCCTCCAGGATCACGGGATAGCGGAACTCCAGCACTTCCGGGTCGGTCAGGCGGGTGTTGGTCATGTGGGTATGCACGGCACTGGTCCCGTCGAAGTCGGGTCCGGCCCCTGCCCCGCCGCAGATGGTCTCGTAGTACTGGTGGCGTTCATTGCCGAAGGTGAAGTTGTTCATGGTGCCCTGGGCGGCCGCCATGACCCCCAGTGCGCCGAACAGGCAGTCGGTTATGCACTGGCTGGTCTCCACGTTCCCGGCCACGACTGCGGCCGGATAGACCGGGCGCAGCATGGACTTCTCCGGAATGATGACCTTCAGCGGTTTCAGACAGCCACCGTTCAGCGGGATCTCCGAATCCACCAGGCAGCGGAAGACGTAGAGCACCGCCGCATAGGCCACTGCCGTCGGCGCATTGTAGTTGGTCGGATGGGTCTCCGAGGTGCCGGTGAAGTCGATCACGGCGGAGCGGTCGGCATGGTCGATGCTGACCTTCACCTGAATCAGGGAGCCATCGTCCATCGGATAGGTGAATGCCCCGTCGTGCAGCACGTCGATGACACGGCGCACGGATTCCTCCGCATTGTCCTGCACGTGGCCCATGTAGGCCCGCACCACGTCGAGGCCGAAATCCTCCACCATGCGCCGCAGTTCGCGCGCGCCCTTCTCGCAGGCGGCGATCTGGGCGGCCAGGTCGGCCATGTTCTGGTGCGGATTGCGTGCGGGGTATTTGCCGGAGCGCAGCAGATCGATGGTTTCCTGCTCAAGCAGTTTGCCACCATCGACCAGCAAGACATTGTCCAGCAACACACCTTCTTCCTCCACATTGGTGGAGTCCGGCGGCATGGAGCCGGGCGTCTTGCCGCCGATGTCGGCGTGATGGCCGCGCGATGCGGTATAGAACAGCACCTCCGCCCCCGCATCGTCGTAGACCGGGGCAATGACGGTGACGTCAGGCAGATGCGTGCCACCGTTGTAGGGCGCGTTCAGCATGTAGACGTCGCCGGGCTTCATCGTCGCCGCGTTCTCCCGCACCACGGTCTTGATGGATTCCGACATGGAGCCGAGATGCACCGGCATGTGCGGCGCGTTGGCGATCAGCTCGCCCGCCGCATCGAAGACAGCGCAGGAGAAATCCAGCCGTTCCTTGATGTTCACCGAGTAGGCCGTGCGTTCCAGCACCACGCCCATCTGCTCGGCGATGTTCATGAACAGGTTGTTGAAGATTTCCATCATCACCGGATCGGCCTCGGTGCCGATGGCGCGGGCATTGCTGCGCGCCTCCACCCGGCGCACCACCAGATGCCGTTTCGCCGTCAGTTCGGCCTGCCAGCCCGGTTCGATGACGGTGGTCGAGGTCGGTTCGCGAATGATCGCCGGCCCGCTGATGGTGGCACCGGGCTGCATCGTCTCCCGGTCAAAGACACCGGTCTGATGCGCCTCACCCGCCATCCATGACGAGACCTCCGCGATGCGGTCCGGTTCGTTGGCGATGCCGTCACTTTCCGGGTCGTCGATGACATCACCGGGGGCCATAGCCTCCACCGTTGCCGCTTCGACGATAATTGTCTTCTCCGGGCTGGTGAAGCCGAACTGCTGGCGGTGCGCGGTCTCGAAGGCCTGCTTCGTCTCCTCCAGGCTGCCGAAGGCAATGGCCAGCGCCGTATCCGAGCCGTCGTAGCGCACCAGTGCGCCGCGTCGGGTCTCGATCACCTCGGCGGCTATGTCCTGCGCCAGCAGTTCCTTCTCCGCTTCCGCGGCCAGTGCCTCATGGATGCGGCCAACCTCCGCCACACCGGCGTCATCCAGCGGCAGTTCAACGGCGCGTTCCCGCAGCGCCCGCGTGTCGGCCAGGCCCATGCCATAGGCGGACAGCACACCGGCATGCGGGTGCAGCAGCACCGTCTCGACGCCCAGCTTGTCGGCCACCAGGCAGGCATGCTGCCCCCCTGCCCCGCCGAAGCAGTTCAGGACGTACTTCGAGACGTCATAGCCACGCTGGATCGAGATCTTCTTGATCGCATTGGCCATGTTCTCGACCGCGATCTCCAGAAAGCCCGCCGCGACCTGTTCCGGGGTCCGGCTGTCGCCGGTCTCGGCCGAGATACGCGCCGTCAGTTCCTCGAACTTCTGCCGCACGGCCTCGGCGTCCAGCGGCTCGTCACCATTCGGGCCGAAGACATGCGGAAAATGCTCCGGCTGCAGCTTGCCCAGCATGACATTGCAATCGGTGACCGCCAGCGGGCCGCCCTTGCGGTAGCAGGCCGGTCCGGGGTTCGCGCCCGCCGAATCCGGTCCGACCTGGTAGCGCCCGTCCTCGAAATGCAGGATCGAGCCGCCCCCGGCGGCAACCGTGTGGATCAGCATCATCGGCGCCCGCATGCGGACACCGGCGACATTCGTCTCGAAGGCCCGTTCGAAGGTGCCGTCGTAATGGGACACGTCGGTAGAGGTGCCGCCCATGTCGAAGCCGATGACCTTGCCGAAGCCCGCCATCTCCGCCGTGCGGACCATGCCGACGACGCCACCTGCCGGGCCGGACAGGATCGCATCCTTGCCCTGGAACAGGTTGGCGTCGGTCAGACCGCCGTTCGACTGCATGAACATCAGCCGCACATCGCCCAGTTCGCTCGCCACCTGATCGACGTAGCGGCGCAGGATCGGCGACAGATAGGCATCGACAACTGTGGTATCGCCCCGGCTGACGATCTTCATCAGCGGGCTGGTCTCGTGACTGGTGGAAACCTGCGTGAAACCGATCTCCCGCGCCAGATCGGCCACGGCCTTCTCGTGCGCCGGGTAGCGGTAACCGTGCATGAACACGATGGCCGCGGCCCGGATGCCGTCGTCGAACGCGGCCTGCAGTCCCTGCCGCGCGGCGTCCAGGTCCAGCGCCGCCAGTTCCTCACCCGCAGCATCGACACGGCCCGGAATCTCTATCACGCTGTCGTACAGCATCTCGGGCAGTTCGATGTTCAGGGCGAACAGGTTCGGGCGGTTCTGGTAGCCGATGCGCAGCACATCGCGAAAGCCGCGATTGGTGACGAACAGGCAGCGGTCGCCCTTCCGCTCCAGCAAGGCATTGGTGGCGACGGTTGTGCCCATCTTCACCGCCTCGATCTGGTCCGAGGGGATGGGATCATCCGGGCCGAGGCCCAGCAGGTCGCGAATGCCCTGTACCGCCGCATCGCGGTAGCGTTCCGGGTTCTCCGACAGGACCTTGTGCGTCACCACCGATCCGTCCGGGCGACGCCCGACGATATCGGTGAAGGTCCCGCCACGATCAACCCAGAACTGCCACATGGAATTCATCTCCTTCATCATCTTGCCTGCCGTGATTCCCGCGCCACAGGCCCTGGACCTTAATAGAAGAGTGCAGGCAACCAGAGTGCGATCTCGGGGAAGATCAGCAGCATTGCGATCATTGCAAACATGGTCAGAACAAAGGGGGCCGCACCGATCATGACGTCGGACAGCGGTCCCTTGTCGCGCACGCCCTGCACGACATACAGGTTGATGCCGATGGGCGGTGTGATCAGCGCCGTTTCCAGCAGCACCATCAGCAGGATGCCGAACCAGACCGGATCGAACCCCAGCGCCACGACAATCGGCGTGATCAGCGGTGCGGTGGTCAGCAGCATCGACAGCGTTTCCATGAAACAGCCGATGACGATCAGCACCGCGATCAGCATCAGCATGGTCTGCATGGGCGTCAGGCCCAGACCGGTGACGAAGTCTGCCAGCGCCTGGGTCAGGCCGATGATCGACAGCACGAAGTTCAGGAACACGGCGGCAAAGATGATCAGCATGATCATCGATGTCGTCCGCATCGTGCCCTCCAGCGCGCCGCGCAGCATCGACAGGGTCAGCGTCCGGTTGGACGCCGCCAGGATCAGCGCGGCAACAACACCCAGCGATGCGGCTTCGGTCGGCGTTGCCAGGCCAGCGTAGATGGATCCGACAACCACGATGAAGATACCGATGGGGGGCAGCAGCGCCGGCAGCGCAGCGATGCGCTCTGCCCAGGTCACGCTGATCCGCTCCCCGCCCCAGGAGCGGCGATAGAGGCACAGCACGATCACCGTCACCATGAACAGTGCGGCCAGCATGAAACCCGGCAGGAACCCGGCAAGGTAAAGCTCGGGCACCGACGTATCGGTCAGCAGGCCATAGAGGATCAGGTTGATCGACGGCGGGATCAGGATGCCCAGTGTGCCGCCCGCCGCGATGGTGCCCAGGAAAAGGCGCTCGTTGTAGCCACGACGTTCGATCTGCGGGATCGCGACCGTGCCGATGGTGGCGGCTGTGGCAACGGAGGAGCCGGAGGTGGCGGCGAACAGGGCACAGGAGCCCGTGTTCGCGTGCATCAGGCCACCGGGCAGCCAGCCAAGCCATTTCACGATGCCTTCGTACATGCGTTCCGCGATGCCGGAGCGCAGCAGGATCTCCCCCAGCAGCACGAACATCGGAATGGCCACCAGGATGAAGTCGGTGCCGGTCTGCCACACCATGTCGCCGAGCGCCCGATGCAGCGGCATCGGGCTTTCCATGTACTGCAGGCTGAGACCCAGCCAGCCGAGAGCGGCTGCCACCGGCACCGCGAGCGCGATAAGGGCGAGCAGGATGACAAGTGTCTTGGTCAGCATCAGGCTGTCTCGTCTTCGATCTGTTCGTCCAGGGTCTTCACCCCGATCAGACGATCAGCGCTGGCACCGTCGCGCCGCAGCAGGGAGATGATGGCGCCGACAAACAACAGGATTCCGCAAAGGACGAAGAAGACCCAGCCGGCCAGCCACGGGATTTGCGGGATCGCGAGCGGCGTGCGCATGGGCGTGATGGAGCGTGAACCGTGGGCCAGCGTATCGGCGACCATGCCCCCGCCCATCCAGGCGATGATGCCCGCGAAGCCAGTCAGCAAGGCCAGGCCGAGGAAGTTGAGTGCCATGCGGGCAGGGCCGGGAAGCAGCAGGAAAATGGCGTCGACGCGGATGTGGGCGCGTTCGAACAGGGCATAGGCAAGACCCAGGCTGGTGGCCACGCCGAAGGCATAGCCGGAGATTTCGTCGGCACCGCCGATACTGATGCCCGCGAACTTGCGGACGAAGATCTCCACCGTGACCAGCAGGGCCGAGAGCAGGATCATCCCGCCGCCGATCCAGACCAGCAGGCGCGAGAAGCGATGAGTGGCATCTATCAGGCGCAGCATCTGAGGTACCCCGCTCGAGGTGTAGAAGAAAACTCCGGCCATCCCTGGGGAGGAGACAGGGGGATGGCCGGAGTCACGGCAACGAAGGCTGGATCAGTTGGCCTTCGCCGTCAGTCCGAGCAGACTGCCCACGGTGGCGTTCCAGTTCTCGGCACACTCGGCACCGCAACGCTCCGCCCACCGGGCCAGCACCACCTCGTTGGCGACCTTGTCACGCAGCGCCAGGTCTGCCGCGGACGGCTCCACCAGCACCATCGCGCCGGGCTCGCCAATGTCGCACTTGCCGCCGGTGATGCAGCTGATCGCCACCTCGTCCTCGGTCGCGGTCTCGGCCCACATCTCATCGGTCAGCTTGCCGATCTCGTCGCTCAGCAGCTTCTGCTGCTCGGCCGACATGGCATTCCACTTCTTCATGTTCATGGCACCGAAGGCCAGGCCCCAACCGACACGCAGCGTGTAGGCATGCGTTGCCACCTGATGCCACTTCGCCTTGTAGGCGGACATGGTGCCGGTGATGCCGCAATCGACGACGCCCTTCTCCAGCGCCGGAATGACCTCGGCGAACGGCACGGTGACGGAGGTGCCGCCCACACCCTCGACGAAATCACCCAGTGTCGTGGCATAGACGCGGATCTTCTTGCCCTTCAGGTCCTCGATGCCGTTGATCTCGCCATTGCACCACAGCGTCTGGCTGGGGAACGGATAGAGGGTCAGCAGCTTCGCGTTGTAATATTTGGCGAAGGCTTCCTCCAGGGTCGGGAAATAGGCCTCTGCCACCTTGCGCTGGGTCGCGATGTCCTGGGTCACGGACGAGAGGTCGCCGCCTTCGAAGATGGCGTTCTCCGCCGCCACGTAGCCCGGCAGGCCAAAGGCGAAGTCGAACACGCCGTTCTTCACCAGGCGCATGATCTCGAAGCCCTTCAGACCCAGTTCGGTCTGCGGCTTGATCTCGCCGATGATCGAACCGCCGGATACGGCGGCGATCCGTTCGTTCCAGAACGGCCCCTCATGCTTCTGGTAGTTGGTCAGGCTGCCCCAGGTGCCAACAGCCTTCACCACGACCGGCCCATCGGCCAGTGCAGCGGTTGCCGTCACCGCGAGGGCGGCGGCGAGAGTTGCGATTCTTTTCATTCTCTTGTTCTCCCTGTTTGAGATTCTAGTTGAGGATCGCGTTCGTCTGGTCGTCGATATCGGTGATCAGCATCCGGCCCGGCGTGTGGGTGATGCAGATCTCCGGTCGTGCATTGGTCAGTGCATTCTGGGGGGTCACGCCACAGGCCCAGAAAACCGGCACCCCTTCCGGCCCGCAGGGCGGATCACCCCAATCGGGGGACTGCAGGTCAGCGATCCCGATCTCCGCCGGGTCGCCCTGGTGGATGGGGGCACCGTGTGCCCACGGGAAGGCCGAGGTCACCTCAATGGCTCTGGCAACCTGATCCGCCGCGATGTAGCGCATGGAAACCACCATGCCGCCGCCAAAGGGGCCGACTGCCTGGGTCTCGATGCTGGTCCGGTACATCGGGACGGTGCGGTCTGCGATGATGTGGTGCATCGGAATGCCCGCATCGGTCAGCGCCTGCTCGAACGTGAAGGAGCACCCCAGGGCAAATCCCACCAGATCATTCCGCCAGAGGGCCGAAACATCCGTGACGGTTTCGTCGAGTTCACCATGTCGGTAGATGTTGTAGCTCGGTACATCGGTGCGCAGATCGATATCACCCAGCGCGGGCAGCCTTGGGCTCCCCACTTCGGTCATGCCGACCAGGGGACAGGGTCGTGCGTTCCGGATACAGAACTGCTGGAAGTCGCTTGCCAGGTCCCGGGGCAGGATCGCCAGATTGGTCTGCAACTTGCCTGCGGCCAGCCCTGCCGTATGTCCGGTGTAGCGGCCACTGCGGATCGCGGCACGCACCCCGTTCACGTCCCTGAGCTTCAGTCCCTCGAATGTCACCGGCTGCGTCATGCCGCAATGTCCCTTCCGTCGCGTCAGGGAACGGTACGGGCATTCCGGAACTCAGATCAATTTTCAATTTTGGATCAATTTTGATCCAAAATTCTTATCATACGATTCCGCGATCCGGCGGGCGATCCCGGCGGCCTGTGCGCCCACAGCACTTTCCGGCGCGCCAAGATAGGATGCGGTGAAGGCCAGCGGTTCCGGGCTCCAGCCCGGATCGAAACGCTCGATCTCGCCCCTGTTCAGCGCCCGCTCCGCCAGCGCCAGGGGCAAGGCACCGACACCCAGGCCCGACGCAACCAGCCTGAAACAGGCAGAAAGGGACGAGGACGGGAACAGCACCACGCCGGGGCCATAGCGCTCCAGCATCACCTCCTTCAGCATGCGGAACGGGCGTGTATCGCGGGCGAAGGTGATGACGGGCGAAGACAGGAATATCTGTTCGGGGCTCTTCCCGCTGATGCCACCCGGCGCGCAGAACCAGGCTATGGGGTAATCCGGCAGATGCACGTTCTCCACCCGATAGTTGGAAACCGGGCCCATCAGGATCGCGAAATCGATGGCACTTGCCAGCAGCCGGTCGCGCAGGTTCTGCGAGATATCGACGTCGATCTCCACCGACAGCCGGGGAAAGGCCGCACGCAACTCAGCGATGAACTCCGGCAGCCATGACTGCACGATGGTCTCCGACACGCCGATACGGAACAGCTGGTCGATACTTTCCGGACGCGCCACATCGCGCTGGATCAGATCGTTCAGTTTCAGGAACTGCTCGGCATAGCCGACCAGGGCAATCCCATCCTTGGTCAGCGCCATCCCCGCCTTGCGGTCGAACAGCGTGACACCCAGCGCCTCTTCCAGTCCCTTGATCCTGGCGGTAATTGCCGGTTGCGTCAGATGCAGCGTCTCGGCAGCGCGGCGCACGCCGCCTGCCTGGGCGACGGCCAGAAAGGTCCGTATCTGATCGAACGTGAAGCGCATGAGCGACGATCCCTGATCCAGCCTGTTGCAGGTGCAGTTGTCAGGCGTCAGGCGGCTATTGCGCTCTCCGCCTCGACGATCCAGCCACCACCCAGCACCCGGTCGTCATCGTAGAAGACACAGGCCTGACCTGGCGAGACCCCGAACTCCGGCGCAGCAAACTGCATCGTTGCCATGCCATTGCCTGCCGGTATCAACCGGCCCGGTACGGCCACTGCGGTATTGCGGATGCGGGCCATCACGTCCCTGCCCTCGGCTGCCAGTGGTTCATCCCCCAGCCAGTTGAGTTCATTCACCGTCAGGCTGGCGCAGGCCAGCGCTTCCCGTGGCCCGACGACGACCTCCGCCCGTGCCGGGTCGAGCCGGACAACGAAGCGCGGTTCCGTGTGGCCACCCGCTTCTCCCCCCAGGCCCAGGCCCTTCCGCTGTCCGATGGTGTAGCCGATGATTCCATCGTGCTGCCCCAGCACTGCACCTGACAGGTCGACGATGTTGCCGGGTACACGGGCGTCGGGACGCAGTTTCTCGATCACCCGCCGGTAGTCACCATTGGGTACGAAGCAGATGTCCTGGCTGTCGGGCTTCGCGGCCACGGGCAGGTCGAACTGCTCTGCCAGCGCCCGCACTTCGGACTTCGGCAGGTCACCGAGCGGGAAGCGCAGGAAATCGAGCTGCTCCGCTGTGGTGGCGAACAGGAAATAGCTCTGGTCGCGGCTGTCATCGACTGCCGCCCTCAGTTCGGGCCCTGTCGCGCCTGCAACGCGGCGCACATAGTGACCGGTAGCAAGGGCGTCCGCGCCCAGATCCCGTGCTGTCTGCAGCAGGTCGCGGAACTTGACGGTCTGGTTGCAGCGGATGCAGGGCACCGGGGTCTCGCCGCGCAGATAGCTGTCGGCGAAATCGTCGATCACCGCGTCCCGGAACCGGCTCTCGTAGTCCAGCACATAGTGCGGAATACCGATCCGTTCCGCCACGCGCTGCGCGTCCAGAATGTCCTGCCCGGCGCAGCAGGCTCCCTTGCGCTCCACGGCGGCACCATGGTCGTAGAGCTGCAGGGTGATGCCGACGGTATCGTAGCCCGCCGCCTTCACCATGGCCGCGGTCACCGACGAATCGACGCCCCCGGACATGGCCACCACCACGCGGGTTTCCGAACGGGGCTTCGCGATGTTCAGATCCAGCTGCATGGCGCTGCATATAGGCGGTTTCGGCGGTTCGTGAAACCACCGCGGCCATTGTTCCTGGCGAAACCGTCGCGCTTGACTGACCATGCCCCCTCGGGCAAGTCAGCATGACACGCTCGCAGCGCCGGAGATCAGGCCCATGGCCGCCGTTATGACACCCGATGAACTGACGGACCTGCTGGCGCGGGAGTTCCCGCAATCCAGCCATCTGGGCATGGTGATCGAACAGGCGGGCGACATGACGGCGCGGCTGCGCATGCCGGTGAACGAGTCGCACCTGCGTCCCGGCGGCACGGTCTCAGGCCCGACGCTGTTCTGGATGGCAGATGTGGGCCTCTACATTGCGGTCATGGCCATGGTGGGGCCGAAGACCCAGTCGGTCACCACGTCGATCACGATGAACTTCCTGCGCCTGCCAACCCCGGCGGACATCATTGCGGAAGTGCGATTGCTGAAGCTGGGTCGCCGGCTGGCCGTAGGTGACGTTTCACTGTTTTCCGAGGGCATGGCGGAGCCGGTGGCGCACGTCACGGGTACCTATGCCCTGCCCCCTGAGTCCTGAAGCATCACCATGACCCGTACCCTCGCCCTGACGGGCCTCGGCCTTTCTGCCTTCCTGATACCGTGGCTCGCGTTCGTGGCCGACCGCGGTATCGCGTGGGTCGCGGGTGCGGCGGCCATCCTGTCCCTGCCATGGTTGCTGACCCATCGTGGTGCGGTGGCGAATGCACTGTCCCACCGCGCTGTCTGGTTGGGGCTTGGCGGCCTGCTGGCCGTCATGGTGCTCGGACTGTTGAGCCCGCTCTGGTCTGCGCTTCCCGAACAGTCGGACCGCATGCACGAACTCGCGGTCCGCAGCGCCATCGCCATCGTGACCGGTGTCCCCCTTGTCCTGCTGGCCATGACCGTTCCCGGCGCACGCAGGCTGATTGTCCAGGCCATTGCCGCAGGGATTGTCGTCGGCATCGCGATTACCCTGGTGGACTTCCTCAGCGATCACCTGCCGCTGCGGATCAGAACCGTCTACTCCCGCAATATCGATACATCGGATGGACTGCTCGCGACCGCCTGGACGCTGACACCGGACCTGTTCATGTCGCGGTTCAACGACTTCTGGGTCGTGATGACCCTGGCAGTGGCTTCACAGATCACCATCGTGCGGCCCGGATGGCTGTTCCCGGCAGCCCTGGTGGCGGTCCTCGCCTTGTCCTTCCTGACCATCAGCGAGACCTCCCAGCTGATCGGGATCATCGGCATTCTGGTCTATGCGTTCTGCCACTTCACGCGACAGGCGGGCGTGCTGGTGATGTTCTGCGTGACGTCAGGCTTCCTGCTGCTGTCGCCGCTGGCCTTTCCGGCAATCAATGGGGTGCTGCTGGCCAGTCTGGATGGATCCAATCTGCTCGAATACAAGCTGCTTGAGCGTTTCGAGATATGGACGGCGGTGGTCGAGACGGTACGCGATCATCCGATCCTGGGTCACGGGCTGGAGTTCGAGCGGCTGAACGCGACCTATTCGGGTCCCGGTGACTACTACAAGCTGGATCATCTCTGGCACCCGCACTCGATCTTCGCGCAGGTCTGGCAGGATATCGGACTGCTTGGTTGCCTGGCGACGGTGATGATGCTCGCCGCACTTCATCTGGCGACGTTGCGTCTGCCCAATCGCCAGCGCGCGGCGGCAACCGCGCTGATCTCCATGGGGCTTGGTGCCTTTGGTGCGGCACACTCGATCTGGCTGGGATGGTGGATCTGCATGTTCATTCTGATCGCGACACTGGTCATTGCCGGTACACGCCATGGCCATCAGGAGGCACGGACCTGATGATCACGGACATCGGGAAGCTGCTGGTCCGGTCGGAAACGCCCGTGCGGGAGGCCCTGCAGAGACTGAATGCGGGCGAGCTGGCATGTCTGCTGCTCACGAACGAGGATGGCCACCTGATCCGGGTTGTCACCGACGGCGATATCCGACGGGCGATCATGGCCAGCGATGATCTGGACCAGACCCTTTCGGGGATGCCCCCTGTGACCCCGACGACCGCGCTGGAAGGCACCTCGAGCGCTTCGGCACGCCAGCTCATGACGTCCAGGAAACTGATCCACCTGCCGGTTGTTGACGGCGATGGCCGTCCTGTCGGCCTGTTCCACCTGTCGCGCATGGATGCGCCGATCCTGCTCTCCGCCCCGCACATGGGGGAGGAGGAACGCGAACTGGTGGTGGAGGCCTTCGACACCAACTGGATCGCGCCTGTCGGACCGCATGTGGATTCCTTCGAGCGCGAACTGGCGGAACTGGTCGGCGCCGGCGGCGCGGTGGCTTTGAGTTCCGGAACCGCGGCGATCCATCTGGCGCTGCGACTGCTCGATGTCGGGCCGGGAGACACGGTGTTCTGCTCCAGCCTGACCTTCGTCGCCAGTTGCAACCCGATCCTGTACCAGGGTGCCGCGCCGGTCTTCATAGACAGCGAGCCGGAAAGCTGGAACATGAGCCCCGACGCGCTGGAGCGGGCGCTGCAGGATGCCGAACGGCAGGGCAGACCGCCGAAGGCCGTCATCTGCGTCAACATCTACGGACAGAGCGCCGACTATGACGCCATTGGCCGGATATGCGCCGCCCACGATGTGCCCCTGATCGAGGATGCTGCGGAAAGCCTCGGCGCGACCTGTCGCGGCAAACCCAGCGGCACCTTCGCCCGCTTCGGCATCTATTCCTTCAACGGCAACAAGATCATCACGACCTCCGGCGGTGGTGCGCTGGTCAGCGATGACCTGGAGGCACTGGACCGCGCACGCTGGCTCGCGACCCAGGGACGCGACCCGGCGGCGCATTATCAGCACAGCGAGATGGCCTACAACTACCGCCTCTCCAACGTCCTGGCGGGCATCGGTCGCGGGCAGCTCCGATTGCTGCCGGAGCGGGTGGAGCAGCGCCGTGCCATCTTCGAGCGCTATCGCAACGGACTGCATGACGTACCAGGCATCGACTGGATGCCGGAACCGAACTGGAGCCGCAGCAACCGCTGGCTGTCCGTCTGTACCTTCGATCCTGATGCCATCGGCATGCACCCCTACACCATCATGCGACGGCTGCAGCAGCACGAGATCGAGACCCGGCCGGTCTGGAAGCCGATGCACATGCAGCCACTGTTTCAGGACGCGCCCTATTATGCGCATGACGAACGCCAGTCGGTGAGTGACCGGCTGTTCCTGACCGGGCTCTGCCTGCCGTCGGGCACCGGCATGTCGGAGGCGGATCAGGACCGGGTCATTGCCGCCCTGCGCCAGGTGCTCGACACATGATGCACCTGATGCTGATCCCGGAATCGCCGGAGATGGCGCGGGCCGCACTTTCGGCAGGTGTCGACCGGCTGTTCCTGGATCTGGAGCGTGCGGGCAAGCAGGCGCGCCAGGGCACCGGCACCTGGATCAGCACACAGTCGATGGATGACATCGCGCGCTACCGCGACGCCTTTCCGGATACCCATATCCTCGTCCGGACCGACCCCTGGCCGGATCTGGCCCCTGAGCAACTCGAAGGGGTTCTGGCGGCGGGCGTGCAGCAGGTCATGCTGCCGATGATCCGCAGTGCCGCGGATGCCGAAGCCATGTGCGGTGCCCTGGCCGGCCGCTTGCCGCTGGTGCCGTTGATCGAGACGGTGGCCTCGGCGGAGGCGCTGAAACAGATTGCAGCACTCGATGGCGTCGAGGCGGTCTACATCGGCCTCAACGACCTGCACCTCGACCGGGGTGACAGTTTCATGTTTCAGCCCCTCGCCGACGGTACGGTCGAACGGCTGGCCAGTGTCGCGAAATCCGCCCGGAAGCCTTTCGGTTTCGGCGGCATGGCACGTCTTGGCCATGGCGACCTGGATGCTGAACTCATCCTTGCGGAACATGTCCGGCTTGGTTCGACATCCGTCATGCTGTCACGCAAGTTCAAGGATCGCGCGACCGGGCCCTTCGACTGGCAGGGCGAGATCGGGCGCATTAGACAGGCCGCCGAGCGTCTGGCCCGGCGCAGCGCGGACGAGGCCGAGAATGACCGGCTGCGCCTTGTCGAGGCCGTGGAACGGATCGTTCGGCGCAATGCGACGGACGGGGAGCAGGCCTGATGTGTGGCATCTACGGCTATTTCGACCGGTCCGGCACTGTATTGCCTGATGCCGCCCTGTTGCAGATGGACCGCCTGCTGACCCATCGGGGACCGGACGACAGCGGCCATGTGCGTTTCAGCCACGGCGCAATCGGCAACCGCCGTCTGTCGATCATCGACATCGCAGGCGGCCATCAGCCGATGACGGCGGCGGAGGGCAAGGTCTCCGTCGTGCAGAACGGCGAGATCTTCAACTTCGTCGAACTGGCCGAGATGCTGCGACGCGATGGCATCGCCCTGCGGACCCATTCGGATACCGAAGTCCTGCTGGCGCTCTACCTGCGGGACGGCGTCGACTTCGTGCGGCATCTGAATGGCATGTTCGCCATCGCGGTACACGACGGGCGCGGTGATCGCCCCGTGCTGCACCTCTATCGTGACCGCATGGGGGTGAAGCCGCTCTACGTGCATGACAATGGCACGCGCCTCACCTTCGCCTCCGAGATCAAGCCGATCTTCGCGACCGGTGTCCGGCCTGTCGCGAACCGGGAGGCACTGCATCACTTCCTGGTCCTGAACTATGTCCCGCCACCGCATACAGCGTTCGAGGGGATACGGCATATTGCGCCGGGCGGACGCCTGTCGATCAGTCCGACGGGCATGGTGGAGGACCACTGGTGGCGGCTGTCGGACATCGAGCCGAAGCCGATGAAGCTGGCCGATGCCTCTGCCGAGCTGCTGGCCCTGCTGGATGATGCTGTCAGGATCAGGCTGCGCGCGGACGTGCCTTTTGGTGCCTTCCTGTCAGGCGGCATCGATTCCAGCACGGTCACCGGGCTGATGGCGATGCACATGTCCCGACCCGTGGATACCTTCTCCATCGGGTTCGAGGATCAGCGCTTCGACGAGACACGGCATGCGCATGCAGTCTCCCGACGCTTCGGCACCAACCACCGCCACGAGATCGTTTCCCCGCGCATGCTGGGGCGCTGGCCGGACGTGCTGCATCATCTGGAGCAACCGCACGGTGACGTATCCTTCATGCCGACCTTGCGGGTCGCCGAACTGGCAGCAGCAGAGACCAAGATGGTCCTGACCGGAGACGGCAGTGACGAGCTGTTCGCGGGCTACGACAAGTACCTGAACTTCTTTGGTCCCGATGCCACATTCGGCGACGACGCCAGCTTTGCACGAACCTATACCGACAGCGCGCTGACGCTTTTTCCGGAAACCACACTCGAAGCGGATCTTTATGCCCGCGGCGCGGCGAAGGCCGTTGCGGGAGTCTCGACCCACGACCTGATCGCCGGTCATCTGGCGGATGTACCGCAATTCGACCATCTGACGCGTGCGCTCTATCTGGATGCCCTGCTGCTGCTGCCCGGCAACAATCTGGTCAAGCCGGACCGGATGGGCATGGCCGTTTCGCTGGAGGCGCGAACACCGTTCCTGGATTACAGGATCGTGGAACTCGCCTTCCGCATGCAGGCTGAACTGAAACTGAGCCAGGGCCGCACCAAGCACATCCTGAAGCACACTGTTCGTCCGCTGCTCGGCAGTGCATTGACCGACCGCTCGAAACAGATGTTCACCGTGCCGGTGGGCGAGTGGCTGAAACAGGATCTGGCAGGTCATGCGCGCGAGATGCTGCTGTCGGACCAGTTCAATGATCGCGGACTGTTCCAGCCCGATACGGTCCGCTTGCTGCTGGAAAGCCATATCCAGGGCAGCCGCAACAATACCCGCGAAGTCCGCGCCCTGATGGCCCTGGAACACTGGCATCGACTGTTCATCGACACGGACGCCTGACAGCCGCGCCAGATCAGCCGAGCAGCCTGTCCATCAGCCAGCCAAACGGACAGGACATGCGCAGGGCCTGACTACAGCACATCAGGCACACTCCCGACCGTGCGCCGCCCGGCGACCGTGTTCCCACGCCAGTCGCCTGTCCCCGCAGCGGGTCGTTCCGGCTTCATGAAAAGCGCCGGTACCAGTGCGGCATTGGCGAAATGATCTGCCAGCCGCTCCAGGTTGTCGGTCGCGATACGACGTCCGGTGCCGTCAACCAGCAAGGACAGCACGCTTGCGGAAAGAGCATGCATTCCTGCACCCACGGCGCCGAAGGCGCGAAGCAGGATGACTTCGTCCGTGCTGATGGCAACCGTCCGCCGCCGCTGGATATCGATATTGCGTCGGGCACATGTTGCGATCGACATCATGAAGCCGTCGAAGGCGGTCATTGCCTCCGGAATGCGATGCGCCAGCAGGCCGGCCTCGATCTCGTGTTCGACCTCGATACTCTGATTCAATCCCTGTACCCAGGTTCGGACCATCCAGAGAAACAGGCGATCCGCCTCCCCCAGATCCTGAATGCCGAGGCGCGCGTGCGGTGGCTGTATGGCCACGATGGTACCCATGACGGTCCCCTGTCTGTTCAATCGATATGCAAATGATAATCGTTCGCAATACAGACTGCAACAGGTTCTGACCTTCGGGAGTCAGCCACGCATGTCCTGAAACGTGATGGTTATGCTCGTCCCCTGCCCCGGCGCACTCACGATGCTCATCCGGGCATCATGAAGACGTACCAGAACAGAGACGATGGACAGCCCCAGGCCCCACCCCGGGCGGGATCGCGTGTCGCTCTCCTCGATCTGTTCGAAGGGTCGCAGGATCCGCTCCTGCTCCGAAACCGGTATTCCGACGCCGGTATCTTCTATCCGCACGAATCCCATTCCGGCGGATGTCCGGCCGACGTGGATATCGATCTGACCGCCGGGATCCGTGAACTTGATCGAGTTGGACGCCAGATTCAGCAGGATCTGCCGCATGGCTCGCGTGTCCGCGCGGACTATCACCGCCTGATCTGCCAGGTGGACATGGATCAGAAGCCCGGCCTCCAGTGCCTGTGGCGCCAGCATCCGGACGGTTTCGTCGGTCAGGAGCCCAAGATCAACAGACTGAAACTGCAATTCCTGCGTGCCGGCTTCGATCTTGGTGAAATCAAGGACTTCGTCGATCAGCGACAGCAGGTGCCTGCCACTGGCCCCGATATCATTGACGTACTCCGCATATCTATCATTCCCCAGGGGACCGAAGATCTGATGGCTCATCATCTCGGAGAACCCGATCACGGCGTTCAGCGGTGTGCGGAGTTCGTGGCTCATGTTGGCAAGAAATTCGGACTTCGCACGGCTTGCGTCTTCGGCCTGCTGACGCGCCGAAAGCAACTGAGCTTCCGCGATGTCACGCCGTCGCAGCTCGAGAAAATTGAGGCGCTCTGCACGATTGACCTGTCGGGCTGTGGACAATCCAAGCATCAGAGCCACACCGCCCCAGACTGTCATGCGCAGGATTTCCGGATCGGCCAACTCCTGCTGGAACCAGATGTTCCCCAGGAAAACAAAATTGAACCCGAAGATCGCGGGGACCACAATGCGTAGCGACAGCGGATAGAAGATCAGTCCGAAGACGCTGACCAGTATCTGCTGCAACAGGATACTCACCGGACTCTCGTCATGAATGATGGAATTCGTTACCACCTGAACGAGAATGGCACAGCCAAGCAGGAAGACCGCTGCAATGACCCTTCGAAACCTGACGTCCCGAAAACTCACGAACAGGACCAGGGCGGCCGTCACAAAAACGATCGACCTGGTAATGGTGATCAGCAGCAGGCCGTCGGAAAAACCCAGTTTGAGGTAGTCAACGATTTCAAGCGGCCCGACAGCGCACAGGACAATCAATGCAATAAGGCGCAATTTCCGCTGCCCCGTCGTGCGACGGGTCTGCAGAAACCGACTTTCCATGTCACGGTCACGAAACTCGCAATAGACAGGAGTCAGTGCTGCCCGATCAGTCAGGTAGGGTGTACTGTCTGGCGTCGAGATTGTTGTTCACCATCCGGAATGCAAATCTGGAACCTATCGCTATTTCTTTTCTTTTCCCTTTACCGCCGGTGCAAGGCCTGTCGGATCGATCAGCATTCCATGAACCTGCATGTTGTGACTGTGCGCAACATGATGCAGCGCGAATGCAGTCTGCATGGCGTTCTGGCGTCCTGAACAGTCCTGCGCGGCATTGACCGCTTCCTTTGCCAGTTTCAGCGCGAAAAGGGGCTTGGCAGCAATTCTTTCGGCCATATCCAGAGCGAAACCGTTCAGTTCCGGGCCGGGAACAACGTGGTTCACCATTCCCAGTGCCCGCGCATCCTCCGCCGACAGCCAGTCAGCCGTGAACAGCATTTCCTTGGCCTTGCGGGCACCAACCTCCCAGGGATGGCCGAAGTATTCGACGCCGCCAACGCCCATGCCGACGGTATTGTCGAGGAACATGGAGCCCTCGGCGGCGATGATGATGTCACAGGGCCAGATCAGCATCAGCCCTCCGGCAATGACCTTCCCCTGCACCACGGCGATGGTCGGCTTCGGGATGTTGCGCCAGCGCTCGGAGAAACCGATGTAGATCTCCCGCTCCCGCGCCATCTGCGCCTCCGCGCCGGCACAGTGCCAGCCGCACCAGGTGCCGACCGTGGCATGGTCGTCCATGTTGTCGTAGCCGTTCGCTTCCCGCAGGTCATGACCGGAGGAGAAATGCGGGCCGTTCCCGGCAAGCATGATCACCTTCACGGTGTCATCGCGCGCCGCCTTGTCGAACGCCGCATTCAGGTCGTAGAGCAACTGCGTGTTCTGGGCGTTTCTGGCATCGGGACGGTTCAGGACAATACGCGCCACATGATCGGCGGGGCGCTCGTAGAGGACGGTTTCGAATTCGGACATGATCGTGGCCCCTCCCCGGGCATTTCTGAGGTATCAGCAAGATAATATGCCTCGGGGTGTGGTGGAGCCATCATGAACTGGAATGACGCTGGTTACGGCCTTTCTCGGCTGAAGTTGACGGCTGTTCCGCCAGTTGCCGCGGGTGAGACGAAGACCGACCCATCGGCCTGATCCGAGAACGCAACGCCATTTCCGGTCAGGAGATCCCGCGTCGCGGTGAGATCGGAAACGGCCAGCCGCATCGCCAGCATACGGTCGATGGCCGGAATATCATCCGCCGACAGGCCCGGCAGCGCGGCCTGTACCGTGTCATGCCGTGCGACGTCGACGACATGCGGCCCGATCCGCATCGCGATCCCGACCGCCGTTTCGTGGATCGCATCGGCACCCAGCAGCCGCGCCCACTCCGCGCCAAGCGCGGCAGGATCAGCGGCAACCGCGACCAGTCCCAGGATGCGGGTGACACCGTTGGGATGGGTCAGCCAATCGGGTCGGCGCGTGATCTCCGGCGTGTCGTGGTAGCAGATGAAACCATTCAGCAATCGTGTTTCATTGCCATCGAAGCGGATCAGGCGGAACCGGGGCTCGACCTCGCCCTCCGGCAGTTCAAGCGGGCGGCGCAGGTCAATCGGACCGTTCACCCGGAACCCGGCGGCACTCAGGGTCGCGAAGGCGGCATCCACGTCATCAACGGCGAAGGCGCAGCGGTCCAACCCCTCCCCCTGTGCCGTCATGCGATCGCGCAGACCCCGGTCCGGCAGGTCGGGATCAATGATGCCCATCAGTTCGATGTAGTCATCGGCGAACATGATGCAGTAGTTGCCGGTCGCCATGTTGCGGTGCCGGCCCCGCGGCGTCAGGGTGAAACCAAGCCTGCGGAAGGCGTCGGCGCAGCCCTCCAGATCATCAACGGCATGGACCAGATGGTCGATGCCGCGCAGCACGCCTGAAACGGTATTCTGCTCGCCCATGGGCCTATTCTCCCTCGAACGCACACAGGGCCATGACACTCAGCCCCATGTCCTGCAGCCGTTTCATGCCGCCCAGATCCGGCAGATCAACGATGAAACAGCAACCCACCACTGTCCCCCCGGCGCGACGGATCAGTTTCACCGCGGCCTCCGCCGTGCCGCCGGTTGCCAGCAGGTCATCGACGATCAGCACGTTCTGCCCTTCGCTGATCGCATCATCGTGGATCTCGACCCGGTCGGTGCCATATTCCAGGTCATAGTCCTCCCCGATCGTCCTGCCGGGCAGCTTGTTCTGCTTCCGGATCGGAATGAAACCGACCGAGAGCTGGTGTGCGACGGCCCCGCCGATGACGAAGCCACGGGCCTCGATGCCCGCCACCTTGTCGATCCGGACCCCTGCATAGGGCTGGACCAGCAGATCGATGGCAGTGCGGAAACCGCGTGCATCGTTCCAGAGTGTCGTCACATCGCGGAACATGATTCCCGGTTTCGGATAGTCTGGAATGGTGCGGATACGGTCGCGAATATCGTCAGTCATGCGCTATTGGCCCCAGGTCAGGAGAGTACGCGGCCGGCAACCGCATCAAGTCGGTTCACCATGGCTTCGTCGCGGGCTTCCGGCGGTGTGATCAGGGCGACTTCCAGCGCCCGGTCGCAGCCGGCGTTGCAGACGGGGCGGTGACCGGCAAGCTTCGGCGCGACAGCCGAGATCAGGTTATGCGCCTTGTCCGCATTGCCATGCAGGATTGCCAGCACCGCCTCCACATCCACATGGGCATCGCCCTCCCGCCAGCAGTCGTAGTCCGTCACCATGGCGACGGTCGCATAGCAGAGCTCGGCCTCGCGGGCCAGTTTCGCCTCCGGCATGTTCGTCATGCCGATGACCGAACAGCCCCAGTCCCGATACAGGAAACTCTCGGCACGTGTGGAGAACTGCGGCCCCTCCATCGCCAGATAGGTACCGCCCCGTGCATGGTCGATGCCGCACTCGGTCGCCGCCTCCTCGAGCGCGTCGCCAAGGCGTGAGCAGACCGGATCGGCCATGGAGACATGCGCCACGAAACCGTCGCCGAAGAACGACTTCTCCCGCGCGAAGGTCCGGTCGATGAACTGATCGACGATGACGAAACTGCCCGGTGCCAGTTCCTCCCGGAAGGAGCCGCAGGCGGAGACGGAGATCACGTCCGTGCAGCCCGCGCGTTTCAGTGCGTCGATGTTGGCGCGGTAGTTGATCCCGCTCGGACTGATCCGGTGGCCACGTCCGTGACGCGGCAGAAAGACCATCTGGACACCATGCAGGCGGCCGAAGAGCAGCTTGTCGGACGGTGTGCCGAACGGGCTCTCCACGCGTCGCCACTCGGTATCCTCCAGGCCGTCCATGCCGTAGACACCGCTGCCTCCAAGGACGCCAATGACAGTCTCTTTCTCGGTCATGCAATCACTCCCCGTGTCGCTTCTTCGTGTCTGGTGCTGCGGATGGCCATCACCGCAGTGGCGGTGCCGGTGCCGCGATGGCATCTGATTCAATCATCAGTTTCCGGCGCACCCGCCTTGGTACGCCAACAAGCTGCTCGAATGCCAGTGACAGGATGCCAACCGCGATGGTGTAGAGCAGGATGCGGGGCAGGATCGCGAGCACCAGATCGAGGAACTGCACATCGGTGTTGCTGGCACCGGACAGGACGGTCTGCGGTGAATCGAACAGGAACGCCAGAATGAAGGCCGGAAGACTGGCCAGCAGATAGGCCAGGACAAGCCGTACCCCCTGTCCCCGTGTCGCCGCCGCCGATTGCGAGAAGCTGAACGGCATCCCGATCGCGGCCGCGGGCAGCACCAGGAAGAAGCGCGCGACCAGGAAACCGACGATCAGCACCACCGCGATCCAGTGAACCCCTGCCTGCCCATAGCGTGCAATGACGTCACCGACGTCGAGCCCTTCCCGTGCGACCCAGAGCAACGGTCCACCGATCAATGGTCCATAGATCTGCTCCACCAGCAGACCAATCACATAGCCGAGGCCATACAGTAGCGCCGCGCCCTTCAGGTAGGCCCATTCCGCGCTGCCGATCCTGTAGGTGACACGCGCTTCCGGATTGTCGGACCCGAGCAGGATCATCCGGTGCCAGGCGGTGATGACGGGAACCACGACGATCAGGGCCACCAGCGTATAGCCCAGGGTGGCGATATCGACACCGATGACCGGGACCAGTTCGACCGCACCGAATGCGGCAAGCGCGGTCGCTGCGAAGGGACGCCACATCAGCGCCAGGAAGACGTCGAGGTTGATCAGGAACAGCCGCCAGGACTTCACGATCAGGTTCCATGGGGAGATCAGCGTGACCTCCGCATCCGCGTCCGAAACTGACGAGAACAGCGCATCCTGACCGCGGTCCGCGTGCAGCGCATGGTGCGTCGCCTGTTTCACGGCTGGTGTATCCGACGGCAAGACATCTCCTGCTGTCCCGGCGTCATCCGCCGTGACTCCGGGCTTCGCTTCGTCATCGCTGGACCCTTCAGGCATCATGCGGTGAACATGCCATGTGATGCGGTTTCCACATACAGAAAAGGGGTGACGGTCCGACCGTCACCCCTGTCCCGTTCGTTGATGGCCTCCGGCACGGCGTGCCGGATGCGATCAGTGCAGGCGCGCCCAGATCCGGCGCTTCGCGGCGTAGAGCAGACCGCTCATGATCAGCAGGAAGATGATCACCTTGAAGCCCATGGCCTTGCGCTCTTCCATCTTCGGCTCGGCGGCCCAGGTCAGGAAGGCGGAGACGTCCTTCGACATCTGATCGACGGTGGCCGGGGTGCCGTCCACATATTCGATCAGGTCATCGGCAATCGGTGACGGCATTTTCAGACACCCGCCTGCGAAATACGGATTGCTGTAGGTTCCAGCCGGGCACTCGTGACCGTGACTGTCCTCCTCATAGCCGCTCAGCAGCGAATAGAGATAATTCTCGCCACCGACACGTGCCTTGGCGATCAGAGACAGGTCCGGCGGAAAGGCACCGCCATTGGAGGCCTTGGCCGCATTGTCGTTCGGAAACGGCGAAGGGATCTTGTCGGAAAGCCGCCCCGCACGGGTGAACATGTCACCGGCTGCGTCGGGGCCATCCTCGATGTCCTTCTCCGCCGCGATGGCCTTTGCCTGATCCTCGCTGAAGCCGATCTCCATCAGGTTGCGATAGGCGATGTACTTCAGGCTGTGGCAGGCCGCACAGACCTCCGAATAGACCTGGAAGCCACGCTGCACCTGGGCACGGTCGTAGGTGCCGAAGGGGCCGGAGTGGTGCCAGTCGACCGACTTCAGTTCCTTGGCGTCACCGGCGGCAAGCGCGCCGCCGGTCATCAGGCCGATGCCGAGCACGGCACCCGCGAGAACCTTGATGCTGCGATTGATCATCATGCGTTCTCCCCGGCTGAAGTGCTTGCCTTGCCTGCCAGCACGGCCTCCGAGATGGAGGTTGGCAATGGTTTTGGTCGTTCGAACCAGCCCAGTACCGGCATCAGGAAGATGAAGTGGACGAAGTAGTAGATCGTGGCGATCCGGGAGACGATCAGCATGTTGCCTTCCGCAGGCTGGCTGCCGGCATAGCCCAGGACAATGCAGTCCAGAGCGAAGATCCAGAAGAACCACTTGTACTGCGGGCGGAACGCTGCGGACCGGACCCGGCTGCGATCCAGCCAGGGCAGGATGAACAGCACACCGATTGCGGCGAACATGGCCAGCACACCCATCAGCTTGTCCGGCACCGACCGCAGGATCGCGTAGAACGGCAGGAAGTACCATTCGGGCACGATGTGCGCCGGTGTCACCAGCGGATCAGCCGGGATGTAGTTGTCCGGGTGGCCCAGGTAGTTCGGGAACCAGAACACGAAAACCGCGAAGATCACACCGAAAGCCGCGAAGCCGAAGAAGTCCTTCACCGTGAAGTAGGGGTGGAAGGAGATGTAATCGGCCGGGCCCTTGATCTCGATACCCAGCGGATTGGTCGAACCCTTCTGGTGCAGGGCAACCAGATGCAGGAACACCAGGCCGAAGATCACGAACGGCAGCAGGTAATGCAGGCTGAAGAACCGGTTCAGGGTCGGATTGTCGACCGCGAAACCACCCCAGAGCCAGGTCACGATGGGATCACCCACCACCGGCAGGGCGCTGAACAGGTTGGTGATGACCGTGGCACCCCAGAAGCTCATCTGACCCCAGGGCAGCACATAGCCCATGAAGCCCGTGGCCATCATGACCAGCAGGATGACCACACCGATCATCCAGATCATCTCCCGCGGGGCCTTGTAGGATCCGTAGTAGAGACCGCGGAACATGTGCAGGTAGACGGCGATGAAGAACATCGACGCGCCATTGGCGTGCATGTAGCGCAGCAGCCAGCCGTAGTTCACGTCGCGCATGATGTGTTCGACCGAGTCGAACGCCATCGACGTATGGGCCGTGTAGTGCATGGCCAGCACGATGCCGGTGACGATCTGCAGGGTCAGCATGACGCCCAGGATCGACCCGAACTGATAGGCAACGTTCAGGTTACGCGGATAGGGATGCTGCACGAAGGTGTGATGCATCACGGAGACCAGCGGCAGACGGTCGTCGAACCACTTGATCAGCTTGTTGTCGGTCTGAAATGACATGTCTGTTCCCTCAACCGATCTTGATCTGGGTGTCGGTCAGGAAAGCGTACTCCGGCACCTCGAGGTTGGCGGGCGCCGGACCCTTGCGGATACGTCCGGACGTGTCGTAGTGCGAACCGTGGCAGGGGCAGAACCAGCCATCATAATCGCCGGCGTAGCCCAGCGGCACGCAGCCGAGGTGGGTGCAGATACCCAGCACCACCAGCCATTCGGCCTTGCCTTCCTTGTGGCGGGCGTCATCGCTCTCCGGATCCGGCAGATCGTCCACGTCGACCGCCAGGGCGGCCTCGATCTCTGCCGCGGTGCGGCGACGCACGAAAACCGGCTTGCCGCGCCAGCTGATCGTCACGCTCTGGCCAGGCTCGATCCCCGAGATATCGACCTCGGTCGATGACAGGGCCAGCACATCCGCGGACGGATTCATCTGGTCAACGAACGGCCAGACCAGTCCGACGGCACCGACGCCGACAAACGCGCCAGCCGTGATCACCAGGAAGTCACGGCGTTCTCCGCCGTCTCCCCCATGGGAAGCTGCACTCATGGGCTCAAACCCTCTTGTTCATTCAACTGCACACCGGACTCGCAGACAGCGATCCCCACCCGATGCCGGAAGTACCGTAACAATCAGGAATGGCGGGCCAAGTCCAGAAGACGGACTCTGTTGCGACAGTGAGCCGCATCGCTGTCAGAGCCCCCGAAACGCAGGGATAAGCCCCTGACCGCAGAAGGACAAACCCATGCGCCTGGCCATGTTTCAGCCCGACATTCCGCAGAATCTCGGCGCCGCGATCCGGCTTTGCGCCTGTCTTGGCATCGGCCTTGATGTGATTCGCCCCGCCGCCTTCCCTCTGGATGACCGCGATCTGCGCCGGACGGCGATGGATTATGCCGATGCCGCCGACATCACGCTGCATGCAGGCTGGCAGGCGTTTCAGGCGACACGGGCGGACAGCAGACTGATTCTGATGACCACCCGCGCAGCGTCGGACCTGCATGACTTCACGTTTCAGCCCGATGATGTGCTGCTGATGGGGCGGGAAAGCGCCGGTGTCCCCGATACGGTTCACGACAGTGCCAACGCCCGGATCCGGATTCCGATGGCAACCGGCGCGCGTTCACTCAATGTCGTGACGGCGGCGGCCATGGCACTGGGTGAGGCCATTCGACAGATTCGCTGACCGGATCGCACCTGGCGATTGACCTCGATCAAGGTGCTGGCGTTCATTGCGCGCCAGAAGACGGCTTCGACAGGTGCCACGGATGGAACGCACAAGGGGGACGGCATGAGTGACAGCACAGAGATCGACCGGCAGCGCAAGGAAACCGCCAGTGCCTGGTTCCGGGAACTGCGGGACCACATCTGCGCCACCTTCGAGGCCATCGAGGATGAACTGACCGGCCAGATGTCGGACCTGCCGCCGGGCCGGTTCGAGCGCACGGCCTGGGACCGTCCGGGCGGCGGCGGCGGCGTCATGTCGGTGATGCGTGGCCGGGTGTTCGAGAAGGTTGGCGTGAACATCTCGACCGTCGACGGCACCTTCTCCGATGATTTCGTCGGCCAGATCCAGGGTGCGAAGGAATCCGGCGGGCGATTCTGGGCCTCCGGAGTTTCGCTGGTGGCGCACATGCGCTCCCCCCGTGTCCCTGCCGTCCACATGAACACCCGCCACATCCGCACCTCGGTCGGCTGGTTCGGTGGCGGCGCCGACCTGACTCCCATGGTGCCGGTCGATGCCGATACCGAGGCCTTCCATGCCGGAATGAAGGCTGCCTGTGATGCGCATGACCCGGACTATTACCCGAAGTTCAAGAAGTGGTGCGACGAGTATTTCTTCCTGAAGCACCGCGACGAGCCGCGCGGTGTCGGCGGCATCTTCTACGATCACCACGACAGCGGCGACTGGGATGCCGACTTCGCCTTCACCCGCGACGTGGGCCAGGCTTTCATCGACACCTATGCCCCCATCGTGCGCGCCCACATGAACGAACCCTGGACGGCGGAGGAGCGTGAACACCAGCTCGTGCGCCGGGGACGTTACGCGGAGTTCAACCTGATCTATGATCGCGGCACGACATTCGGACTGAAGACCGGCGGTAACACGGAAGCCATTCTGATGAGCCTGCCGCCGGAGGTTAAATGGCCCTGATCTCGGGGTGCTGTGACACAGGGGAGCGACAGGTGATGCGCAAGATGTTCGGACGGGTCCTGACGGCGGCGACGATTCTGGTTCCCCTTGTGGTCGCCACCCCTACCATGGCCAAGGATCTCAGTATCAAGGCGTTCCAGGGACTCTGGAAAGGCAGCGCCGTCTCCGAGAACGAGGTCAGCTCCCACTTCCGGGTGACCGCGCGCGACCTGGACGTTGAGATCCGCCCCTTTGCTGTCGGCGGCTTCTCACTGCGCTGGTCCACCGTCCTGCGCCAGGTCGGCGACCCGAACGCCCCGAAGGAAGAGCTGAAGCAGGCAGTGGTCGAATTCATTCCCGACCCCACCCGCACAAGTGTCTGGCGGGAAGACAAGCAGGTCGATCCGATGAGCGGCCAGGCCGTCCACTGGGCTCGCATCGCCGACCAGACCCTGACCGTCTACAGCTTGGGTGTCCGGGAAGACGGCAAGGCCGACCTGCAGGTCTACGACCGCACCCTTTCCGCCCTCGGCATGAAACTCAGATTCACCCGCCTGGTCGACGGCGAGCAGGTCCGCTCGGCCTCAGGTCAGTTGGTGAAACACGCGAACTGATGGCCGTAACGATTTGAATTCACGAAATTACTCGTCGCCCATCCGCAGTGCGGCGAGGAAGGCTTCCTGGGGGATGTCGACCTTGCCGTAGGTGCGCATCCGCTTCTTGCCTTCCTTCTGCTTCTCCAGCAGCTTCTTCTTGCGGGTGACGTCGCCGCCGTAGCACTTGGCGGTCACGTCCTTGCGCATGGCGGAGATGGTCTCGCGGGCGATGACGGAGCCGCCGATGGCCGCCTGGATCGGGATCTTGAACATCTGGCGCGGGATCAGATCCTTCAGCCGCTCCACCAGCTGCCGCCCGCGTTCGTACGCGCGTTTGCGGTGGACGACCATGGCCAGCGCGTCGACCGGCTCGGCATTGACCATGATCGACATCTTCACCAGGTCGCCTTCGCGATATTCGATGATCTCGTAGTCGAAGCTGGCGTACCCGCGGCTGACGGACTTCAGCCGGTCGTAGAAGTCGAAGACGACCTCCGACAGCGGCAGTTCATATTCGACCATGGCGCGGTTGCCGACATAGGTCAGGTTGGACTGGATGCCGCGCTTCTCCTCGCACAGCTTCAGGATCGAGCCGAGATATTCGTCGGGGCACATGACCGTGGCCTTGATCCAAGGCTCCTCGATCCGATCGATCTTCACCGGATCCGGCATGTCGGCCGGATTGTGCAGTTCCTGCAGCGTGTCGTTCGTCATGTGCAGCTTGTAGACAACGCTGGGTGCCGTGGTGATCAGGTCGAGGTTGAATTCCCGTTCCAGCCGCTCCTGCACGATCTCCATGTGCAGCAGGCCCAGGAAGCCGCAGCGGAAGCCGAAGCCGAGTGCCGCCGAACTCTCAGGCTCGAAATGGAAGCTGGAATCGTTCAGCCGCAGTTTGGCCAGACTGTCGCGCAGGTCCTGGTAGTCATTGGCGTCGATCGGGAACAGGCCGCAGAACACCACGGGAATGGATGGCTTGAACCCGGCCAGTGGTTCGGCGGCGGGCTTGGCCTCATCGGTCACCGTGTCGCCAACATCTGTCTCTGCCACCGTCTTGATGGAAGCGGTGAAGAAGCCGATCTCCCCCGGACCCAGTTCCGGTACCGTAGCCATCTTCGGCGTGAAGATGCCCACCCGGTCGATCTGGTGCGTGGCACCGCTCGACATCAGGCGGATCTTCGATCCCTTCTTCATGGCACCGTCGATGATGCGGACCAGCACGACCACACCCAGATAGGCGTCGTACCAGCTGTCCACCAGCAGGGCCTTCAGTGGCGCATCGCGGTCGCCCTTCGGTGCGGGCAGCCGGGTCACCAGCGCCTCCAGCACGTCCGGGATACCCAGGCCGGTCTTGGCGGAAATCATGACCGCGTCGGAGGCATCGATGCCGATCACATCCTCGATCTGCTCCTTCACCCGGTCCGGCTCGGCGGCGGGCAGGTCGATCTTGTTCAGCACCGGCACGATCTCGAGATCATTCTCGATGGCCAGATAGACGTTGGCCAGGGTCTGCGCCTCGACCCCCTGGCTGGCATCCACCACCAGCAGCGCGCCCTCGCAGGCCGCCAGACTGCGGCTGACTTCGTAGGAGAAGTCGACGTGTCCGGGGGTGTCGATCAGGTTCAGGACGTAGGTCTCGCCGTCCTGCGCCTTGTAGGACAGGCGCACGGTCTGGGCCTTGATCGTGATGCCGCGTTCCCGCTCCAGATCCATGGAGTCGAGCACCTGCGCCTGCATCTCACGATTCTCCAGGCCACCAGTCGCCTCGATCAACCGGTCGGCAAGTGTGGACTTGCCGTGGTCGATGTGAGCGACGATCGAGAAATTTCGGATGTTCTTGAGGTCCATGGCGGCGGAGTATTAGGTCTGCCCGCCCAAGCTTGCAAGCACGCTGTGAGGCTGAGGCGCACAGGCTCCCCGGCTCAGTCGGAAATGGCCACGTCCAACTGCTCCAGCAGGCGGCGCGCATCCTCCGCCACGGCTGCCGTTTCGTCCTGCGCGATGACGCTCAGCAGGTCCTCCCGTGCGCCGCGAATGTCCCCGGCACCGGCGCGCGACCGGGCACGTTCCACCAGAGCCTGCGGCTGGTCGGGCTGCAATGCCAGCGCGTTGACGATGTCGGTCTCCGCCGCCGCAGCCTGCCCTGTCTGGCGGTTGATCATGGCGCGCAGGGCATAGGCCTCCGCCGACAGGTCGTTGATGGAAAGCACCGTGTCCGTTGCCTGTCGGGCCTCATCGAAGCGTTTCAGGCCAGCCAGCACATGCGCGCGGTCCAGATGCAGTGCCGCGCTGTTGCCCTGCCATTCCAGTGCACGGTCCAGCGCCGTCAGCGCCCGCGCATCCTCCCGCGCCAGTACCCACAATGCCGCTGACTGGGACATGATCGTGGCCGCCATGTCCGGTCGCGGAACACCGAACACCTCCGCCAGATCCTGCATCCGCGTGGCGGCAAGGCGGGTATTGCCGTTCGCCGCCAGCGCCAGCGCCACGCAATGTTCCGCCGCCCTGCCCCCGCCCAGGTCGCGCCATTGCAGGGCTGCCGTCATTCCCGTCTCCGGGTCGCGGTCCACGGCCTCCGTGCAGGCCTGATAGCTCTTCACGGTCGGGATCAGCGCCTGAGCGACCGCCGTGCCTGCTGACATGGTCCAGCCGGCCAGCAGCAGCGCCAGCGCTTGACGCATGGGGGCGTGGCGGTTCAAGTGCCGCCTCCTGCCAGTATGGACTGACCTGTCATGATCGCCTCGCAACGTCATCTGTTCGAAATTCCGGACGATATCGCCTACCTCAACTGTGCCTACATGTCGCCCCTGATGAAGCCCGTCGTGGCGGCGAGCAGCACGGGTTTGCAGCGCAAGGCCAGTCCGTGGACCGTGACGCCGCAGGATTTCTTCACCGAGAGTGAGCAGGCACGGGGCCTTTTCGGGCGGCTGATCGGTGCGCCTGCCGATGATGTCGCCATCGTCCCCTCTGCCAGCTATGGCATCGCCACCGCTGCGGCCAACCTGCCGGTGGCGGCGGGACAGGAGATTCTGGTGCTGCGGGACCAGTTCCCGTCCAATGTCTACAGCTGGCGCGATCTGGCAGCGGAATCGGACGCGGAGCTTCGCACGCTGCAGCGGGAACAGGACGGTGACTGGACACGCGTCATCCTGGACGCCATCAGCGACCGCACCGCCATCGCCGCCCTGCCCCACAACCACTGGACCGACGGCAGCCTGATTGATCTGGTGGCGGTGGGTCAGAAGCTGCGGTCCGTCGGTGCCGCGCTCGTACTCGACCTGACGCAGTCGCTCGGTGCCATGCCGTTCTCGGTGCCGGACGTGCAGCCCGATTTCATGGTCAGTGCCTGCTACAAGTGGCTGCTCGGTCCCTATTCGGTTGGCTTCATGTATGTCGCGCCGAAGTGGCAGCAGGGCCGTGCGCTGGAACAGGGCTGGATCACCCGTGCGGGCTCGGAGAATTTCGCGCGACTGCTGGATTACACCGATGCCCTGCAGCCCGGCGCACGCCGCTTCGACATGGGAGAGCGGTCGAACTTCGCCCTGCTGCCCGGTGCGATCACCGCCATGGAGCATCTGCTCGACTGGACACCGGAAGCGATCTCCGCGACCCTTGGCGCACGTACCAGCGACATCGCGGCGAAGGCCGTGAGGCTCGGCCTGCTGGCACCGCCGGACGGCGTGCGGGCGCCGCACTTCCTGGGCCTGCGGTTCCCGGACGGCGCGCCGGAGGCTCTGGTGCAGGACATGGCGGCGCAGCAGGTCTACATCAGTCAGCGTGGGGACTCGATGCGTGTGACCCCGCACCTCTACAATACCGACGCGGACACGGATCGCCTGATCCACGCCCTGTCGTCGATCATCTGAAGCCTGCGGGAGGAACAGACATGAGGATAGCAATCGCAGGTGCCGCCGGACGCATGGGCCGGATGCTGCTGACGGAGGTGCATGAGACCGAAGGTGCGGAAATCGCGGGCGGGCTGGAGCGGCCCGGCACGGATGGGATCGGTCAGGACCTGGGCAAGCTGATCGGCATCGAACCAGTGGGCGTGATGCTCAGTGATGATCCGGATACCGTCTTCGGCAATGCTGACGTCGTGATCGACTTCACCGTACCGGCAGCAACCGTTGCGAACCTCGGTCATGCCCGTCTGCACGGAACGGCCATGGTCATCGGCACCACCGGCATGACGACGAAGGATGACGCGAAGGTCGATGAGGCTGCGCGCGAGATCGCGGTCATGCAGGCCGGCAACATGTCGCTGGGCGTCAACCTGCTGGTGCAGGTCACGGCACAGGTCGCCGCCGCACTGGGCATCGACTGGGATGTGGAGGTGACGGAGATGCATCACCGCTGGAAGGTGGATGCCCCGTCCGGGACCGCGCTGATGCTCGGCAAGGCGGCGGCGAAAGGTCGGGGGCAGGACCATGATGCGGTCGCTGTCGGCGGTCGCCACGGCATCACGGGGGAGCGCCAGAAGGGTCAGATCGGCTATTCCGCGCTGCGCGGCGGCAATGTGGTGGGTGAGCATTCCGTCGTCTTCGCCAGTGACAACGAGCGGTTGGTGCTGAACCACATCGCCAATGACCGGCGCATCTTCGCCGCAGGTGCCATCCGCGCGGCGCTCTGGTGCGCGGACCGCAAGCCCGGTCGCTACGACATGATCGACGTTCTGGGCCTGCGCGGCACCTGATCCGAGCGCAGGGTAGCTGCCTGCCGATGTCTCTTCCCTTGCCCGTGAAGGCCGTTAAGAATGGCCGCCGGGACCACTGACTGGGGAGGAAGCTGGCCATGGATCAGGATTGCATCCGTTCGGGCGATCGGAAACTGGATCGCGAGACACTGGAAGCCAACGTCGCGAAGGCGGCAGGGGGCTTCAAGGCGCTTGGCGTGGGCGAGGACGATGCCGTCTGCCTGATGCTGCGCAATGATTTCGCCTTCTTCGAGGCATCGATGGGGGCCACAAACGCGGGGGCCTATGCGGTGCCGATCAACTGGCATGGCACGGCGGAGGAAGCGGGCTACATCCTGGATGACTGCGACGCCCGGGCGCTGGTGGTCCATGCCGACCTGCTGCCCGCCATCGAGGCCGGAATTCCCGACGACTGCATCGTGCTGGTGGCGGAGACGCCGCCGGAGGTTATGCAGGCCTATCGGATATCTCCCGATGAATGCGCCGTTCCCGCCGGCCGGACCAACTGGAACGACTGGCTGCAGCAGCAGGAACCGATGGTGGGGGAGCCCGCGACGACGCGCACCAACATGATCTATACCTCCGGCACCACCGGCAATCCGAAGGGCGTGCGCCGCCAGCCCGCGCCCCCTGAAGTGCAGGACAAGATCTACGGCCTGTTCACCCAGGTCTTCGGCATCAGCCCCGACCCGTCGATCCGCACCGTCATCACCGGCCCGATGTATCATTCCGCGCCCAACGCCTACGGGCTGTTCGCCGCCCGCTGTTGTGGCCTGGTGATCCTGCAGCCGCGATTCGATGCGGAGGAACTGCTGGCACTGATCGAGAAGGAACGGCTGACCCACATCCACATGGTGCCGACCATGTTCGTGCGCCTGCTGAACCTGCCGGAGGAGGTGCGCAACCGATACGACCTGTCATCGCTGAAGTTCGTGGTTCATGCGGCGGCCCCCTGCCCGCCGGACGTGAAGCGGCGGATGATCGAATGGTGGGGGCCGGTCATCAACGAATACTACGGTGGCACGGAGACCGGCGCGGTCTTCTTCCACACGTCGGAGGATGCCTTGCGCAAGCCGGGTACGGTCGGTCGTCCCCTGCCCCACGCCGATGTCCGCATCGTCGATGACAACATGCAGACCCTGGGTCCGGGCGAGATCGGGGAGGTCTACATGAAGCTGATCGGCTGGCCCGACTTCACCTACAACAAGAACCCGGAGAAGCGGAAGGAAGCCGGTCTGGAGCACCTGGTGACCTGCGGCGACGTGGGCTTCATGGACGAGGAAGGTTTCCTGTTCCTCTGCGACCGGAAGAAGGACATGGTCATCTCCGGCGGCGTGAACATTTACCCGGCGGAGATCGAGGCGGTGCTGATCGGCATGCCCGGTGTACGCGACTGCGCGGTTTTCGGCATTCCCGACGACGAGTATGGCGAGTCCCTGGCCGCACACATCCAGCTTTCGGATACTGCGGTGACCGAGTCGGACGTGCGCAGCTACATCGCCGACCACCTTGCCCGCTTCAAGGTGCCGAAGCAGATCGTCTTCGCGAAGGACCTGCCGCGGGAGGATTCCGGCAAGATCTTCAAGCGCAAGCTCCGCGCACCTTACTGGGAGGCTGCGGGCCGACAGATCTGATCACTGCATGGAGGGAGAAGGCAAGCCATCAGGGCAATCTGGTCCCACGCAGTGCCGAGAGCTGGGCTCGCGGATCAAGTCCGCGAGCGTCGTGGCGTGAGGGGCAAGTTCACTGTCCTTGACCACCCCCAACCACGTCTCACCCGGGCTTGACCCGGGTGTCCAGGATGCCGCCCCGCCAGCGGCGAGCAGGCACGGTGGTCCGACAGGGCAAACTGGTCCCACGCAGTGCCGAGAGCTGGGCTCGCGGATCAGGTCCGCGAGCGTCGTGGGGAGGTGGAGGGGGTGAACCATCATTACCACCCCCACCACGCCTTGCCCGGACTTGATCCGGGCATCCAGGGTGCCGCCCAGACGCTGAAAGGTTGGGCTTGCGGATCAGGCCCCCACCGACCTGTCGCGGCTCAGCCCTCCAGATCGCGGATGTAGTAGAGCAGGTCCAGTTCGGGAGCCGCGCCGGTCAGATGCGTGAGGATGCCGTGGACCTGTCCGCGATGGTGGGTATGGTGGTTGAAGAAGTGCGCCAGGGTTTCTGACAGGGGCTGGCTGCATTCATGACCGGCAATGTTGCGATAACAGAAGGTATCCGCCAGATCAGCCTCGCTGCGTGAGGCGATGAAGTCGGTGATCCGGCTGTCTTCCGCGTTTCTCAGGTCGCGCAGTTCGCCAAGGTCGTGGGTGATGACCCGGTTCAGTTGCCTTTCTTCCGGCCCGTCGCCCAGGAACCGGCGCAGCCAGACCCTGTCCGCCACGACCATGTGGTTCAGTGTCCCGGACAGCGAGCCGAAGAACGCGCCGACATCGCGGGTCCGGTCCGCCTCCGAAACAGTCGCCGCCGCGTCATAGACTTTGCCGTTGGCCCAGATGTTGTAGGCCGCGAAACGCGTGAAATAGGGCTTGAACATGAATCGGACTCCTCGCTGTCTGCTGGCCTGAGCCTGGTGGCCTGACTCCGACGCATCGAACCCGCACTTGCGGTCCGCACCGGGCACGGTCAGCGTATGACCACGATGCGGATCGTTCTGGTCCTTGAACCAGGATTGCCGAACGACGAGTCCGGATGCGCGTCAGGGTGCGCTTTCCAGTGGCTCGTCAGGACGATTTCATTGCCATCCTGTATGTCACGGCACCGGAAGGTTCATGCAGGTATTCGTCTTCAAGGACGAAGCCATACCTGTCGTAGAATGCACGCCCAACGGCATTATCCTTGAACACTTCCACCCGCAGCGGGCCCTTGAGGGCAAACGCGTGATCAACCATAGTTCTGCCGAACCCCTTGCCGATGCGTGACGGATCAAGGAACAACCCGCCGATTTCATCGCCGATAAGCGCAATGAACCCAACGGCTTCCCCGTCTTCTTCCAGCACCCACGTTTCGGCATTGGGCAGGTATATGTTGCGCATGTCTTGCGCCACCTGCGAAACGAACTCCGCAGCCAGAAAGGGATGGGCGAGCGCATTGCCCTTTTCCCAGATCGCAATCAGGGCATCCGTATCGTTCGCCTGGTATTCTCTCATCATGGTCACGGCCCGTTCTCTCATGGTGTTTCCGCAAGGAGGCGCTGGTCCTCCCCTGTTCTTCTTCGATCTGCGCCACGGACCGACGGGCTCCCGCACGTTTGGATGCGCGCGATGCGCCAGAACCGCGGACCGGACATTATTCGGGGCCTGAAGGCAAATCATTTGATCCATCAGGGCGAACCGGATGAGCCTTGAGGACCAGGTGAGGATGCTGCCCCCACCTTTCGGCAGCCGCAGGATTGAATACCGCTGGCGCTGTCCGAATGCCCCCAGGCAACGCAGTCATGGACATTGCGGAGCCTGAACGCCATTCTCCCGCCGCCGGTTCGAACCGGCACCGGATAGCTCACCTGCACGACGGGATCAGCGGATGCTGCGACGGCTGTATGACTGGACACTCGGCCTGGCGGCGCACCGTCGTGCCACGCCAGCGCTCGGCATCATCAGTTTCATCGAGAGCAGCGTCTTTCCGATTCCACCGGACGTGATGCTGATTCCGATGATCCTCGCCGACCGCCAGCGCGCTTTCCGGCTCGCCCTGATCGCGACTATCTGTTCCGTGGTGGGCGGGTTTGCCGGTTATGCCATCGGCGTGTTCCTGTTTGACCAGATCGCGGAACCGCTGATCCGGTTCTATGGCTATGTCGAGCCCTTCGAGAGGTTCAGCGAGGGCTACAAGGAGCATGGCGGCTGGGCAGTGTTCATGTTCGGCGTGACTCCCTTTCCCTACAAGGTCATCACCATCGCCAGCGGCGTGACACGCCTCGACCTGCTGACCTTCCTGGTTGCCAGTGTCGCCGCACGGGGTTTGCGTTTCTTCATCGTCGCCACGCTGCTCTGGTACTTTGGCGAACCGATCCGGGCCTTCATCGAGAAGTACCTCGGCCCCCTGTTCATTCTGTTCGTTATCTGTCTGATCGGCGGCTTCGCGGCAGTCCGCTTCCTGCTCTGAAGCCTTCTCTTCCCGGCCTACCAGGTCTCGCCAAAGGGCCTGACCTCGACCGCGAACGACCAGGCCGAGCGGTCCTGATGCGCGACGTGAAACACTTCCTCCGCGATGGCCGACGGCTTGGCGAAGAAGTCGTCCGGCTTGTCGGGAAAGATCATCGGTCGGGTCCAGGGCGTATCGATCGCCGCATCGATGGTGACATAGGCGACATGAACCCCCTTCGGCCCGAAGTCACGCGCCATGGCTTCTGCCAGGATTCTCTGGGACGCCTTGGTTGGCGCGAAGTGGGAGAAGTGTGGCTTGCCGCGCCAGGCGGCCGTATTGCCGGTGACGACAATCGATCCCTCCCCGGCCTCGATCATGTCCGGCACGGTTTCCTGGGCCAGCACCAGCAGGGCCGTCGTGTTGACGCGGAACATCTTCTCCATCTTCAGGGCGTCGCCCTCCAGCACGAAGCGCGATCCGCCCATCGCCGCATTGTGGATGGCAGCGCGTGGTGCGCCCATTTCCCCCTTCACGCGCGCCAGCACGTCACGCAGGGCGTCCAGATCGCTGACGTCGCACGGGTAGGCCCGTGAACCGGCAATCTCCGCCTCCAGTCCGGCCAGCCGGTCAGCGGAGCGGGCCAGCAGCGCCACGCGATAGCCATCCTGCGCGAACCGGCGCGCGATGGACGCCCCTGTTCCCGCGCCCGCGCCCGTCAGCACACATACCGGATCCGCCATTGTCCATTCCTCCCCTTACGTTCCGCACCCTGCCAGTATAGACCCCGTTCATGCGTCAGGGGCGCTGTCGATTGCAGATTGGATGCGGGATGTACGATTGCATCATCATCGGAGCAGGGGCCGCAGGCCTGATGGCAGCGCTGACCGCCGGGCAGCGGGGGCGGCGCGTGCTGCTTCTGGATCATGCCGAGAAGGTGGGGAAGAAGATCCTGATCTCCGGCGGCGGGCGCTGCAATTTCACGAATCTCGGCTGCGCACCGGAGAATTTCCTCTCCGCCAACCCGCATTTCGCCAAGTCGGCACTGGCCCGATACACCCCCTACGACTTCCTGGAGTTGGTCGAACGTCATGACATCGCCTGGCACGAGAAGACGCTGGGGCAACTGTTCTGCGATGGCTCGGCCAGACAGATCGTGCAGATGCTGCTGGATGAATGCACGGCGGGCAGCGTCGATATCCGGCTGAACTGCAGGGTCACCGAAGTCAGCCGGACGGATCACTTTCAGGTCGTGACCTCACTTGGCGATTTCAGCAGTCCGGCCCTGATTCTCGCCACCGGCGGCCTGTCGATCCCGAAGATGGGGGCGACCGGCTTCGCGCATGATGTGGCACGCCGCTTCGGGCTGGAGCTCCGCGATGTCCGGCCCGGACTGGTGCCGCTGACCTTCCGGGGTGAAACCGGCGCGTGGATGCGCGGTCTCAGTGGCGTGGCCCTGCCCTGCACGGCCACCGCAGGCCAGGCGCAGTTCGCCGAGGCCATGCTGTTCACCCATCGGGGGCTTTCCGGCCCGGCGATCCTGCAGATATCGTCGTACTGGCGGGAGGGCGAGAACATCGTCCTCGACATTGCGCCTGGCATGAAGGCTGTGGAACTGCTGCTGGACGCCAAGAGAGCACGCCCGAAGGCGCAGCCAGCAACGGTTCTGAGCGAGCTGCTGCCCGCGCGGCTGGCCACCGAGCTCGCGGCGCAGCATCTGCCCCCGCGCCCGATGGCGGAGTTGCAGGACGCTGCCCTGAAGCATCTGGGCAGTCTGCTTAATGGTTGGAGCTTCAGACCCGACGGTTCCGAGGGCTATTCCAAGGCCGAGGTCACGGCAGGCGGCATCGACACGGACGGCCTCTCATCACGTACAATGGAAGCCAGGACGGTCCCGGGACTTCATGTCATCGGTGAGGCTGTCGATGTAACCGGCTGGCTTGGTGGTTACAATTTCCAGTGGGCCTGGGCCAGCGGGCGTGCGGCGGGTGAGGCGATCCTGGGCGGCTGATTCAACCAATGAGCAGAACCGCCCCGCCTATCGCCGGAAATACGCTGCAACAAGGCCCGACCGGCGCTATCGCAAGACGATCCGGATTGGCCCGATCACGCCGCATTGACAGGGTGACCGAAAGGTCATCGTGCGGCATCTGTACAAGAAATCATTCACAGCCAATGTCTTGCATGGGCCCGGTAGATTTCTGCCCGATATTTGTCAATTCTTAACTGCATGGGGTGATGCTCCCAGGAATCAAAGTTTCCTGAGGTGCAACATGAACAGCGTCCCCACGCGGACCCGATCTTTCATTACCGGTTCGCTTACAGGCCCGGTCAGGCGGCTTGCTCGGCCCGCTGCGCTGGCTCTGGCAGTCCTTGCCGGTACAATTGGAGCCGCCTGGAGTCAGGAAGCGCCACCGTATCAACCGGCGACCCTGATCGATTCATCAATGGTCACCGAATTGCGCTCCATCCTGGCATCCAAACTGGTCGGATTGTCTATTGAAACGCAGAACCGTCTGTACGGTGAGCTTCCCCAGACCGAGATTGACCGTCTCGACAAGCAGTGGCGCAGCGAACGCGAGGCTTCGGACAAACCGTTGATCGCCGCGACGCTGTCAAACCCGCTGTCGACATTTCTGACGCGTCTGCAGGCCAACTCGGTGGGGCTCTATGCGGCCATCTTCGTGATGGACAAGAATGGTCTGAATGTCGGGCAGAGCGCCATCACCGGCGACTTCTGGCAGGGTGACGAAGCCAAGTTCAAGAAGACATTCAATGTCGGCGTAGACGCGGTCTTTGTGGACGAACCGGAATATGTCGAGGAGTTCGACATCTGGATCGCCCAGGTCAACATGACCATCGCAAGCCGGAAGAACGGGCAGCCCATCGGCAGTGCGACTTTTGACGTGAATCTGAATGAGCTGGCCAGGCGCCGCCTCGGTCGAAGCTGACAGGACAGTAAGCAATGTTTTCCAACCTCTCCATGAAGCAGAAAAATCTGGCAGCGTTCTTCCTGATTGCCTTCGTTTGCATAATCGCCGGCACCATCACATTCCTGAAGACTCTGGATGTGGATCGGGCGGCGCGTGAGACATCCGAAACCCTCGCGATGGTCGATCTGGTCCGCGACCTCGAGATCCAGGCCGCCTCGCAGGCTTTTCTCGTCAAGAATTTCATCCTTACCGGCGACCGGCAGTACCGGGATGCAGCAATTGACGCCAGTGCGCGCGTCGGTCAGGAGGCAGACAGCGTCAGGAAAGCCATCGGCGCCAACAGCCACAAGAAGGACATCGACATGATCGATGTGGCGATGGCGAGCTATCGCAGTTGGCGTGACGACCATGTCAGCCAGGTATTCAACTTGATGCGTACGCCGGAGACCATCGATCTCGCACGGGCCATTGAGGCGTCGCGACAGGGTGACGAACTTCTGGACGGCTTTCACAGCAGTATCCGGAAACTCCAGGAGACCCTCGATCAACGAGCCAATGCGGCGGACGGGACACTTTCCGTGGCGACGTCTGTTTCCCAGCTTGTGGTTATCATCTCGACCTTCATCGTCGGCTTCCTGGCTGTCCTGCTGGGCATGTTCAACTGGCGTCTGCTGGCGCAGATGACCGATACCATGGCCGCTCTTGCGCGTGGCGACACGAACATCGATCTTTCCAGGAATGCCAAATCGCAGGAGCTGAGGGCGCTTGCCGAAGCCACCGAAGCCTTTCAGGCACAGTCTGACAAGATCAAGCTGGCGACGGAGGAACGCATCGCGGCCGATGCCCTGGCGTCCGAGGAGAAGAAGGCCGCGCTGGAGCAACTGGCGGTCAAGTTCGGCGACGTCGCTGACGCCGTTTCTTCAGGCGATCTGTCCCGCAGGATTGACGCCGACTTCGAAGAACCTTCGCTGAACCAGCTGGCAAATGGCATGAACGGCGTCTCTGAAGTCGTGGAGAGGACGATCGACGATCTCGCGGAGATGCTGAGCGCGATGGCAAATGGCGACCTGAGTATCCGAATCAGGGCCGACTACCGGGGACGCTTCGCCGAACTGAGAGACAATGCCAACGCAACCGCGGAACGACTTGGCAATGTTGTCGCACAGATCCAGGACGCAACCCTGGAGGTCAAGAACGCGGTCGCCGAGATTTCATCAGGCACGCAGGATCTCTCGCAGCGTACCGAGCAGGCCGCTTCCAGCCTGGAAGAAACCGCAGCACTGACGGAAGAGATGTCGACAACCGTCAGGCAGAATGCGGAGAATGCCCAGAGTGCAAGTGGGTTGGCAGACAGCGCCACCCATACTGCGGAACAGGGTGGTGTCGTCGTCAGAAAGGCCGTCGAGGCAATGGCGGAGATCGAGGGCTCGGCCAAGCAGATTACCGACATCATCGGCGTGATCGACGAGATTGCCTTTCAGACCAACCTGTTGGCACTCAATGCCAGTGTGGAGGCCGCACGAGCGGGTGATGCGGGCAAGGGCTTTGCTGTCGTGGCGCAGGAGGTGCGGCAGCTGGCGCAGCGTTCCGCAAGTGCATCCGCGGACATCAAGTCACTTATCAAGAACAGCAACACGCAGGTCCAGGGCGGCGTCGAACTGGTCAACCAGGCCGGCAAGGCGCTGGGCGACATCGTTGATTCGATTGGCAAGGTTGCCAGTATCGTTCGGGAGATCTCCGTGGCCTCGCAGGAGCAGACAACAGGTGTGCAGGAGGTCAATTCGGCCGTCGCCAGCATGGACCAGATGACTCAGCAGAACGCCGCTCTTGTTGAAGAGAGCACTGCCGCGTCGGGGGCACTGGACGATCAGGCACGCAAGCTTGCGGAGCTCATTTCCTTCTTCAAGAGGGAGTCCTCCACATCGAAGACACAGGCGGAACCAGCGCCTGTCTATGCCATGAGGGCCTGAGGGAGACCTGTAGTCCAGCCCGGGCGACGTCCTGTTGCCAGCTTCAAGCACGGCGATCAGTCACAGATCGACGAGTCAGCGGACGTCGCCTGGCCCTCCCCTTCCGGCGCATTGGTCCCGAAACCGGAACCCGACAGACGACATGTTCAATTTGCTGGAACGGGCTGGAACGCCTCCTCCAGTGTCGGTCCCGCACCACGCACCCGCGTCTGACGCATCAGGCGGCGGTGGCGGTCGGCGTCGTAGCCGAGGCCGCGATGCAGCAGACAGCGGTTGTCCCAGATCACCATCTCACCGGCCTGCCAGCGGTGGGTCAGGATGTTTGCCTCCGCCGTAGCCTCCTCGATCAGCCCGTCGATCAGGACCCGGCTGTCCTGTTGGTTCCAGCCCTCGATCTCCCTGGCGTGGGAGCCCATGAACAGGTTCTTCCGCCCGGTCGTCGGGTTGCGCCGCACGAAGCGTTGCCGGACCGGTGGCAGGGACTTCGCCAGAGCCGGTGAAACCGCATCAGGTGACACCTTGGAGCGGGAGAAGACGTAGTCATGCACGGCAATCAGCGGATCGACCTCCGACCGGCGCGCTGCGTCGAGCCGGTCGTAGGCCGCGCGGGCGCTGACGAACTGGGTCTCGCCGCCTTCCGACGGCACTTCGTAGACGGCGTTGATGGAGACGAAGGCCGGGACGGGTTTGAAACTGGCATCCGTGTGCCACATGTTGTTGCCGGTCAGGAAGATCGTCTTCCGGTGGTCGTTACCAAGTGCCGTGCCGTCTTCCTGGACGTTGCCGATGGTGCCGAAATAATCGATGCGCCCTTCCTCCCCCTTCGGCAGGTGGTTCGGTTCCGCTTCGCCGATCTCCCGCGTGAAGGCCAGGTGGCGTTCGTCGCCTGGGGCCTGATCGGGAAAGCAGAGAAACGAAAAGCGGTCGATGGCGTCCAGCAGGGCCTTGCGCCGGGCCTCGTCAAGCGGCACCGAGAGATCGAAACCCGTCACACGGGCGCCGAAATCGGCATGAAGCGGCTGAATTTCCACAGCTATTCCTCCCCTGAAACAAGTGCCTGACGGTCGATCTTGCCTGTCCCGGTCTTCGGCATCTCCGCCACGAACTCCACGATGCGGGGATACTTGAACGGCAGCAAGGCATGGCGCACATGCTGCTGCAGCAGCTTGACCTGCGCTTCGTCGCCCGTGTGTCCGTCGCGCAGGCAAACGACTGCACGCAGCGCCATCCGCCGGTCGGGAAGCTGATGTGCCAGCACCGCGCATTCGTGCACGTGCGGGTGCTCGTTCAGGCAACGCTCCACCTCCAGCGGCCAGACCCACTGTCCCGAAACCTTGATCAGGTCATCGGCCCGACCCTGGAAATGGTAGTAGCCATCCTGCTCCAGGAACCGGTCACCGGTATTGATCCAGTCACCGCGCATGGTCTCCGCAGTCCTGTCGGGGCGATTCCAGTAGCACGGTGCGGAGGAGGTGCCGCGCACCCACATGATCCCCTCCTCCCCATCCGGTGACGGGTTTCCGTCGCGGTCGCGCAGCTCTACCTCGTAGCCCGGCACGCGGCGGCCAGCGGCACCGATGCGCTGTTCGGCCTGCGTGTTCGAGAGGTAGATGTGCAGCACCTCCGTCGAGCCCAGCCCCTCGATGGGGCAGAGCCCGGTCAGATCCCGCCAGGCGTTGAAGATATCCTCCGACAGGGTCTCCGCTGCCGACATGGAGAGTCTCAGTGATGACAGGTCCCGCTGCGCCACGCCCGGTGTCCGGCAGATCGCGGTGTAGAGCGTCGGCAGGCCGTAGAGCACGGTTGGCCGAAAGGCTTCGATGCAGTCGAGCACGGCGGTCGGGTCGGGCCGTCCCGGCATCAGCACCGTGGTCGCCCCGACGGCGAACGGGAAGGTGAAGGCATTGCCGAAACCGTAGGCGAAGAAGATCTTCGGCACGGAAAAACACAGGTCATCGGACCGCAGTTGCAGCACCTTCGCGGCGAAGGACTGCTGCGTATAGGCCATGTCGTGGTGCAGATGGACGATGCCCTTGGGCCGACCCGTGGAGCCGGAGGAATACATCCAGAAGGCCATATCATCAGGCCCGGTGTCCGCGACCGGCAGTTCCTCCGCCTGACCCGCGATGAAGTCGCTGGCGTGCTGGCTGTTCACAGGCAGATCGCCGCTGCCATTGGCGATGACCACACACTCCAGCTTCGTGCCGGTCCTTGTCTCTGCGTTGAAGCGGTCGGTGAACTCGGCCTCCGCGACCGCAATCCGGGCGTCGGTATCGGCGAGGAAGAACTGCAGCAGGTCCGGCGTGGTCAGCGTGTTGAGCAGGACCGGCACGAACCCGGCCCGGACAGCGCCGAAGAAAGCCGCCGGATAGACGGGCGTGTCGTCGAGAAAGAAGGCAATGCGTTCGCCACGGCCCAGCCCGAACCCCTTGAACGCATTGCCCCACCGAGCCGCCTCCGCGCAGAGTTCGGCGTATGTCAGGGTGCCGGCGGAGCCAGTGACGGCCACACGACCGGCATTGGCCGGCAGGTTGTCGAACAGGATGGCGCTGCAGTTGGGATGGGCCGACTTGTCGAAGCCGATCTCTGCCGCACCTGGTGTTTCACCGACCGGATCGATGATCTGTGTGCTCATGCGCCCTCTCCCCGTGCGGCCTCGTAACGGGCCATGAATTCAGGCGACAGCTTGCGCAGGCGATCCATGTCCACACGACCGGACCGCGTGACGTAGTCGAAGGCAAAGTCGAGTGGTGCCAGTTCCATCTTCTTCGGGAAGCGGTCGTACCAGGCCGCCGAGGTATTGGCGGCGTCGACGATCTTCTTCGCGATCGGCTGGCGCGCGGCCTGAAACGCCTTCAGGGCGCTCTCCAGGTCGCTGTCGGCCTGCAACGCCCTGACCAGGGCGATCGCGTCCTCCATCGCCAATCTAGTGCCGGAGCCGATGGAAAAATGCGCCGTATGGGCCGCGTCCCCCAGGATGACCCGTTTCCCGCTGACCCAGTTGCGGCACCACAGGCGCGGGAACTGCCGCCAGAGGGAGCGGTTGCAGATCAGCTTCGCGCCCTGCAGCGGCTCCCGGAAGATCTCCTCGCAGGCTGTCGCAGTTTCGGCTTCACTCATCCGGTCAAAGCCATGCGCCTGAAATGTCGCCGGATCACATTCGACGATGAAAGTGCTCATTGCGGGTTGATAGCGGTAGTGGTGGGCGTTCAGCGTGCCCCTGTCGGTGCGGACAAAGCTCTGCGTCAGGGTGTCAAAGGGTTGCGTCGTGCCGAACCAGGCAAAGCGGTTGTCGAAGTGCTCAAGCGTCGGGCCGAAGCCTGCCTCATCCGATGACCGAACCAGTGAATTCAGCCCGTCCGCCCCGATGATCAGGTCGGCATCGAGATCCTCCACGGCATCGATCACCGTGTCATAGCGCAGCTCGACCCCTTCATCGCGCGCCCGTCCCTGCAGGATCTGCAGCAGTTCCAGCCGCCCGATGGCCGCAAATCCGATCCCGTCCAGGGTGACGCGGTCACCGGCATGCGACAGGGTCATGTTGCGCCACCGCTCCATCCGCGGCGTGATCAGGTCATGCGTTTCAGGATCGTCCGCACGCAGGAAATCCAGCGCCTGATCCGAGAAGACGACCCCGAACCCGAATGTCGCGTCTGCCGGATTCTGTTCCGTCACCCGGACGGAAATGCCGGGCCAGGCACGCTTCAGCAGGATTGCGGCATAGAGGCCCGCCGGACCACCGCCGAGAATCTCGACATGTTTCAACCCTGTCACCCGATCCGATCCCCCCAACAAGCATGCCCCCGGAAACTGGCACGAACATTTCGGCACGCCTGGACCGGTTCGGGATCGATCCGATCTGACCGGAGTGCCTCGTCAATCGATGGCTCAGACGCGTTCCTCGAAGCGGTCATTCGCGGGCGGCGGGGCCTTGGAAAGTCCGGAGATCTCGGCCCGCAGATCGGGCGTCATGTCCACATCGACGCTTTCGAGTGCCGGGCGCAGTTGCTCGACATTGCGTGCGCCAATGATCGGGCTTGTCACGCCGGGATGACCGGCGACCCACGCGACCGCCAGGCTGACGGGATGAATCCCTGCATTGTTCGCGAATTCCGTGAATGCGGCTGCGGTCTCATAAGTCCCTTCGGCGCTATAGCGCCTGGCATACATCTCATTGGCGACCAGACGGCCCTCCTCAGGCTTCTGCTTCACACCATACTTGCCACTCAAGGCCCCGCCGCCGACCGGGCTGTAGGGAATGACGCCAAGATTCTCCGACATGGCCATGGGCAGGATTTCACTTTCGGCCTGGCGCTTGACCAGCGAATACATCGGCTGAAGCACGTCGAAACGCGCCCAGCCGCGCCGTTCCGAAATGCCCAGCGCCTTGGCGACCTGCCAGGCCGCATAGTTGCTGGCACCGATGTAGAGCACCTTGCCCGACTGCACGACGTTCTCGAGACCACGGAGAACTTCCTCGACCGGAAGACTTTCATCAAAATGGTGCATGAACAGCACGTCGATGCGGTCGGTATCGAGGCGCCTGAGGCTCTCTTCCACCTGGCGCACGACATGGCGGCGGCTGCTGCCACGGGCATTGACGTCGTTCCCCACGACCCCGGTGCATTTCGACGTGATGACCACCTCATCACGTTCCCCGGCGATCAACCGCCCCAGAATCTCTTCCGAGCGCCCCCTGGAATAGACGTTCGCACTGTCAAAGAAGTTTATTCCCGCGTCGCGGCACGCGGCATACATGCGACCGGATTCTGCTTCATCGGCATCGCCACCAAAGGACATGGTGCCATAGCAAAGCTCCGAAACCCTGACGCCTGTGGCGCCCAGCAGCTTGTATTTCATCGAATTCCCTGCCCCTGATTCTGCTCATTTGCCGGTAACCGATTGTCGGCCCGTCATTGTTATGTCCGGCAGTGTTGCACAAGGATAGGCTGGTCCCCAAAGGGGATGCCGAAAAACTGCAGGGGTGAGCCATTGGCTGCAAACCCGGCATCCGTCGGCGCGACTGACAGAGGCGGGAGATTCAGGCTTCGATGACCATGCCGTCAAAGGCCGGTTCCACCCCGTCAGGCAGTTCCGCCTTCAGGGTGCGATAGTCGAGATCGACATGCATGTTGGTCAGGATCGCCCGCTCCGGTCCGACCCGCTCGATCCACTCCAGCGCACGATCCAGATGGGCGTGGGTCGGATGCGGGCGATAGCGCAGGGCGTCGACGATCATTACCCGGCTGCCCGCCATTGCCTCGAATGCCGCATCGTCCAGCTTCACGACGTCATTGGCGTAGGAGACATCGCCGAACCGGAAGCCCAGTGAGGGCATGGTGCCATGGTCCTGCCAGAAGGGCAGGATCGGCAGGTTGCCGATCTGCATTGGCCCGTCGATCAGGTGATCATTGACGATGGCCGGATAGGCCGCAGATGCCTCGTCGGGAAAGCAGTATCCAAACTTGCGTTTCAGGCGGACCAGCGTTTCGGCGTCACCCCAGACTTCGATCCGGCGACGGTTGTGGATCGCCAGCACGCGCAGGTCGTCCAGCCCGTGGGTCTGGTCGGCGTGATCGTGGGTCCAGATCACGCCTTCGAGATCCGTCACTTCGGCATCCAGCAACTGCTCGCGCAGGTCCGGGGAGGTGTCGACCAGTACCCGCGTGCCCTCATGCTCCACCAGGATGGAGCAGCGACGGCGGCGGTTCTTTGGCTCGTGCGGATCGCACACACCCCATTCGCCGCCAATACGCGGCACGCCGCCGGAACTGCCACAGCCAAGGATCGTGACACGCATGCTCAGAATTCCGCCCGGGTGAACAGATTGCGGAAGTTCCGCGTCGTCTGCGCGGCCACCTCCTCCGCGCTCACGCCCTTGATCTCCGCCACCTTCGCAGCCGTGTAGGCAGTCATGGCGGGCTCATTGCGCTTGCCGCGCTTGGGCACCGGCGTCAGGTAGGGACTGTCGGTCTCAACCAGCAGACGCTCCATCGGCACAGCCTCCACCGTCCGGCGCAGATCCTCCGCCGACTTGAAGGTCACGATGCCGGATATCGAGATGTAGAAACCCAGCTCCAGCGACCGGTCAGCGAGCTGCCGCGTTCCGCTGAAACAATGGATCACGCCGGTGAAGGCCCCCTTCTCCATCTCGTCGCGCAGGATCTCGATGGTGTCGGCTTCCGCGTCCCGCGTGTGGACGATCAGGGGCAGACCTGTTTCACGCGCCGCGCAGATATGGGCACGGAACAGCTGCCGCTGAATGTCGCGCGGGCTGTGGTCATAGAAATAGTCGAGACCGGTTTCACCGATGCCGATGACCTTCGGATGCCGGGCCAGATCGACAAGCTGCTCGGCGGTCGTTTCCGGCTCGCTCTCCGCCTCGTGCGGGTGGACGCCGACGCTGCAGAACAGGTCATCGGCCTGCTCCGCGATGCCGCGGACGATGTCGAACTCCCGCAGCTTCGTGGAGATCGTGACCATGGGTGAGACACCGGCATTGCGGGCGCGGGTCAGCACGTCGTCCAGGTCACCGTCGCGCGCCAGATAGTCCAGGTGGCAGTGTGAATCGACCAGCATTCCCCTCACCCCTTCGCAGCGGCGTCTTCGACCACGATGCGCGGGAAGACCGGTACCGGCTTGTCGATGGCGGTGCCACCGGTCAGCGCGTGGGTGGCGGACAGATGCACGAAGGCGCGCGTCTCGGTCGGCACCTTCAACTGATCCAGCAGGTTCGCCCCCGCATCCGGCATGATCGGCTGGATCAGGATCGCGACGCGACGCACGGTTTCCGCCAGCACGTAGAGCACGGTCTTCATCCGCTCGGGATCGGTCTTCTTCAGGGTCCAGGGGGCCTGCGCATCGACGTAGCGGTTGGCCGCCCCGCAGACTTCCCAGATCGCCGCCAGAGCCTTGTGCAGCGCCTGCACGTCAATCTCCGCCCGCACCCGGGCCAGTGTCCCACCGGCCAGATCAAGCAGGGCATTGTCATCATCAGTGAACGGTCCCGGCTGCGGCAGTGCGCCATCGCAGTTCTTGAACACCATGGACAGCACCCGCTGCGCCAGATTGCCGAGATCATTCGCCAGGTCACCATTCGTGCGGTGGATCATGGCCTCGCGGGAGAAGTCGCCGTCATTGCCGAACGGCACTTCCCGCAACAGGAAATAGCGCGTCTGGTCAAGGCCGTAGGTCTCCACCAGTTCCTCGGGCGCAATGGCATTGCCCAGCGACTTCGACATCTTCTCGCCTTCGATGGTCCACCAGCCATGGGCAAACACCCGTTTCGGCGTCGGCAGACCGGCGGACAGCAGGAAAGCAGGCCAGTACACGGTGTGGAAACGCAGGATATCCTTGCCCACCATGTGCACATCGGCGGGCCAGAACCTGGAGAAGAGTTCGCTCTCCGTGTCCGGATAGCCGACCGCCGTCATGTAGTTGGTCAGCGCGTCCAGCCAGACATACATGATGTGCGCGTCATCGCCCGGAACCGGCACACCCCAGTTGAAGCTGGTGCGGGAGATCGAGAGATCGCGCAGTCCGCCCTTCACGAAGCTGACGACCTCGTTGCGGCGCGCCGTCGGCATGATGAAGTCCGGGTTTTCGTCATAGAACGCCAGCAGCCGATCACCCCAGGCGGAAAGCCGGAAGAAATAGCTCGGTTCCTCCACCCACTCGACTTCCGCGCCGGAGGGCGCGATGCGGGTGCCATCAGGCTGCTTCGTCAGCTCATCCTCGCCATAGAAGGCCTCATCGCGGACCGCGTACCAGCCGGAGTAGCTGCCGAGGTAGATGTCCCCCGACTCCTGCAGCCGCTGCCACAGTGCCTGCACGGAACGGACATGACGCTCCTCCGTCGTGCGGATGAAGTCATCGTTGGAGACGTTGAGGATCGGCATCATGTCACGGAAGTTCTGCGCCACCCGGTCGCAGAAATCCTGCGGATCGGTATTGGCGGCGGCGGCCGATTTCTCGACCTTCTGCCCGTGTTCATCCGTGCCGGTCAGGAAATGCGCGTCAAAGCCGTCCAGCCGCTTGAAGCGCGCGACCACATCGCAGGCGAGCGTCGTGTAGGCATGTCCGATGTGCGGGCGATCGTTCACATAGTAGATCGGGGTGGTGATATAGAACGGACGGCCCTGGCCTTCGCTCTGCTCTGCCCCGCTGCCCTGCGCTGCAGCGTCGATGGTCATCCGTCTCTCCCGATCGGCGTCGGCTGACGCCCTGTACGCAAATTTCCAGGTCTTCCGACCGCCTGGGTGCTATCTTGCGCCCGTGCTGACCCGGGCCGCTTCCTCGAAATCCGAGAGGATCGACAGGGTCACAGCCTTGCGGTTCAGATTGACGGCTCCGGTACGCTCCCTGAGCCGCGCGAGTTTGTCCCATACCTCGAACCATTGATCAAGACTGCCCCGGGTCAGGCGTTGCATCAGTTCCCGCTCCGTCTGGCTGGCCGCGAGATCCTGAAACGGCGCCTTAACCAGACGTTTGAGGAACCCGTCCAGCAGGTCCATCAGCAACCCGAAGGCAATCTCCCCCTGCCCGGCCCTCGCGACCATGTCGCCCAGCTTCTGTGCTGCCGCGCGATCCATGCGGGGAATGGAAACAAGGGCCGCGAGAAGCTGGCGATAGAGCGCCTCTCCACCCGCCGCCTCCAGCCGCAGCGCCAGACCGGGCGAGCCATTGGCAAGCTGCAGCAGCAGCGATGCAGTGGCCTCCCCGATCTCCGGGTTCGCGTCCGCCATGACAGCCAGTCCCTGCGCCTGTGTCAGATCCCCGAGCGACAGGCGCCGGCATCGCGACCGGATGGTCGGCAACAGGCCGCCCGGTGCATGACAGACCAGGATGAAGATCGTGTCCGCAGGTGGTTCCTCAAGCGGTTTCAGCAAGGCATTGGCCGCATTGCGGTTCATGTCATCCGCCGCGTCGATCAGGACAACCCGGCGCGATTTCAGATTGGCGCGCTGGCCCAGAAAGGACGTCAGGCGACGCACGTCATCGACGCGAATTTCAGTGTAATACCGCTTCCGCTCATGATTCCAGGCGCGGCGCAGGATCGTGAGGTTGGGATGCGAAGCGCTGGCCACCTGTATGAACAGGGGATCACCTTTGTCGGCATGCAGCGTCGGTGCCGATGCACCGAACAGGCCGCCTCCGGCCTCCCCCGACAGCAGGCTGCGGGCAAAGTGATAGGCCAGCGTGGCCTTGCCGATGCCCGCCATGCCGGTCAGCAGCCACGCGTGATGCAGCCCGTTCCCGATCGCGGCCTCCGCCAGGGTGTCCCAGGCCTCCGCATGACCATGAACCCGCGTCGTCAGGGCGGGGTGCAATGCCTCCGAAATCTCGTCCGGTGCGGGGCGCGTCGCATCTTCGCTCATGGCTGTCCCAGTCTCGACAGCACCAGTTTCAGAACCCGTGCGGCAATGTCCTGCTGCGGGTCGGTCGCGGAGAGGACATGACACCGTTCGGGCTCACGGCCGGCGATGTCGAGGAAACCCTGACGCAGCTTTTCGTGAAACCGGCGCTGGGCCGTCTCGAAACGGTCGGTTGCGGTGGCACGGGCGGCGGCACGGCGCAGACCGGTTTCGATGGGGGCATCCAGAATGACCGTCAGATCAGGCATCCTCCCCTGCATGACCATGCGATGCAGATCCATGATCAGATCCGGTTGCGTGGCCGTGTCCAGTCCCCCGGCTGCACCCTGGTAGGCACGGGTTGAATCGATGAAGCGGTCACAGATGACGATCTCGCTCCGGTCAACCGCAGGCAGGATTACCCCGCGCATGTGGCTGTGGCGTGCGGCGTTCAGCAGCAATACCTGTTCGACCGCATCAAGGTCATGGGCCGGATCGAGCAACAGGCTCCGCAGGGACTCCGCGGCAGGTGTGCCGCCGGGTTCCCGCGTCGTGACAACGGTATGGCCGCGATCCCGCAGCGCGCTGGCCAGCAGCGCCGTCTGGGTGGACTTGCCAACGCCCTCCCCGCCCTCGAACGTGATGAACAGACCGCGCGAGGCAGATTCCTCTCTGGCGCGATCAGCCACCCGACCCCCAGATGACATGCGCCAGGGCTGCCCCGATGCGGCCCAGCGGTCCCAGCGGCGCCACATCGGCCGCTGCCAGCAGTGGTGCGGAGGCAACGCGGGCACCATCAGCGGTCACCACCAGGCGACCGACCTGCTGCCCCTTCGAGACCGGGGCCGGCACCGGACCGTCATAGACGGCCTCCACCTTCATGCGGGCACGGTCTGCCCTGGCCATGCTGACCAGCAGGTCATCCCCCAGCATCAACGGCACTTTCGTCGACTGCCCCAGCCATACCTCGGCCTCCGAGATCGTCTCCCCTGCGCTTCCAAGCCGGTAGGTCGCGAAGGTCCGGAAAGCCCAGCTGAGCAGACGCTCCGCCTCGTCGCCGCGCTCCCGGGTACTGTCCAGACCCGCGATCACCATGACCAGGCGCTGATCGCCACGAACGGCGGAGGCTGTCAGCCCGTACCCGGCGTTCTCGGTATGGCCGGTCTTCAGACCGTCCGCGCCAATGTTGCGGTACAGCAGCGGGTTGCGGTTCCGTTGCGTGATATCGCTGTAAGTGAATGATTTTTCGGAAAATATCGGATAGAAGTCAGGGAAGTTCCTGATCATCATCATGGCGACCTTGGCCAGATCACGCACGCTCATGCGATGTTCGGGGTCGGGCCAGCCGGTGGCATTGCGCAGCTCGGTATTCTCCAGTCCCAGTTCCTTCGCCCGCCGGGTCATCTGTTCGGCGAAGGCCTCCTCGCTGCCAGCCAGCGCCTCGGCCACGACAATGCTGGCGTCATTGCCGGACTGCACGATGATCCCGCGCAGCAGGTCCTCCACCCGGACCTGCTTGCCGACCTCCACGAACATCTTGGAGCCGCCCTTCTTCCAGGCCTTGGCACTGACCGGAAAGGTGTCATCAAGGCTGAGCGCGCCACTGTCGATGCGTTCCAGCAGCATGTAGATAGTCATCAGCTTGCTCATCGACGCCGTCGGAATGGGCCGATCCGCGTCCTTCTCGAACAGCGTCTGGCCGGATTCGAAGTCGATGACCACGGCATGCCGGGCCCTGGTCTCGAAATCGGCAGCCTGGGATGGCGTGCCGAGGGCGAGCACGGAAAGCAGCAGAACGGACAACAGTCTCAAGGGCATGAGCGAGGAACCTCAGCGCAGTTCGAAAGGTGATGAACGAAGATCGTGCCAGTCTAGTCGACGATGATCCGCGCGTCATCCGCCCCGGCGTTCAGGGCGAGATCCAGCAGCTGGTCCGCCCGTTCCACCGTATCGATCGGCCCCAGCCGGACACGGAAGAAATCCCGCTGATTGACCAGCACATGATCGATGAAGGCTGGCCCGACCGCGGAGAGCCGTGACCTGAGACGGTCGGCGTTCTGGAACTGGGTGAACGATCCGGCCTGCACGAACAGGGTTGTCGGTGTCGTTGGCACGACCCGAACGTCGTCAACACCGCCCTCCTCCGGCTTCTCGATCCTCAGCGGCTTGCTGGTCGCGGGCTTCTGCACGACAGGTTTCGACTGGTTCAGCCCGGCATTGCCGTCCGCGCCGGTCGGCGGCGGCAGGGATGCGACCTGGACTGACTTTCTGGGGGCCGCAGCCACGGCCTTCTTCTCATGGTTCGGGGTCTTGACCGGGCGCAGCACGAAGCGGTCATCGTCCGATCCGACGACCTCTACCCGGACACGGGCAATGCCCTGACGCTCGAACCCCAGCAACTGGGCCCCGCGATGGGACATGTCGATGATACGGCTGTTCACGAAGGGACCGCGATCATTGACCCGGACCGTCAGCACCCGCCCGTTCTCCAGGTTGGTGACCCGGACGGTGCTGGGCAGGGGCAGGGTCTTGTGCGCCGCCGTCACGATCCGCTTGTCATAGATCTCACCGCTCGCCGTGGCCCGACCGTGGAACGGGTCACCGTACCAGGATGCGATACCGGTCTCGTCGTAGTCGGGCATCTCCGCCGGGTAGTACCAGACACCCTTGATCTGATAGGGGCGCAGGCTGGCACGCCGTACCTTGGCCGAATCGATCTGACGCGTGGTAGTGCCGGAAATATCCGATTGCGCGAGCTGTTTTGCGCCATGGATGGCCAGGGTCGTCTCGGCGCAGCCCCCGAGAGCGAAAAGTAGGACCGGAACGACGGCGGCAGCGAACCACCGGATTATCGCTGCCTGGTGGCTTCCCATTTTTGTCGCTCCAAAGCTCGCCAGCGTGATTCGCCCAGTCTATCTGCGGCCTATGGCGTCGGCAAGCTGCGAGACGGCGAGCCCGTACAGGTGCGCACAGTTGTACCGCAGGATCGACTGATAGTTCTGGTAGACCAGAAAGGCCTTACCGTCCGCACCATCCGGTTCCACCAGCGACGCAGGCAGGTTCCGGGTCGGCAGGTCGGACCCGTCCGCGCGCCGCACACCAAGCGCCTGCCAGTCGGCCAGACCCATGGTGCCGGACATACCGTCGATGGCCCTGCAGCCAGAGCCCGTGCGTGGCGCGGGTATGGCCGCGCGGAAGGCCGCCCCGGCGGGCAGGGTCACCTCCCTGCCCCAGGTCTGGTCATCGTGCCAGCCATGCTTCGCCAGGTAATTGGCAATGGAGGCGAACACATCGCCCTCGCTGGACCAGATATCGCGTTGGCCATCCCCGTCATGGTCACGGGCATAGGCCATGTAGCTGGATGGCATGAACTGGGGCTGCCCCATCGCACCGGCCCATGATCCCAGCATCTCCGAATGGGGGATCAGCCCCTGGTCGATCATCTGAAGGGCCTGAAACAGCTCCCGCCTGAAATAGCTGGATCGCCGCCGGTCATAGGCCAGGGTCGCGACCGCGGGCACGACCGGCATGGTCGGCTTCACCGCGCCATAGCGGGTCTCCATGCCCCAGATGGCGAGGATGAAGCGCGGCTGCACCCCGTACTCAGCGGCGATCTGATCAAGCAGCGCCCGGTGCTTCTCCAGCTTGCCGCGCCCCACGCGGATGTTGGTCGGCGTCAGCAGCCGGTCATGATAGATCTGGTAGGTCAGCTTGAACTCGGACTGGTTGCGGTCCCGCTGCACGACGCGGCGCACCGGTTCGATACCCGTCAGGGCGACCCGGATCGTTTCCTCGGCAATCCCCTTCTCCCGCGCCTCCTGCCGGACACCATCCAGCCAGGCGTCGAAGGGGGGTGGAGCTTCCTCCGCCTGCGTCCCGGCCAGAGGCAGGGTCCACGCCATGGCGAGACCAAGAAAAACCGCAGACCAACGCATCACTCACCCCTGAACCAGTTCGGCGCCATCATCCGGGTCTGCCGATGATTCGGGAAGTCACGCACCGGTGACCGCAAGGGTGTGGCAACCATCGGTCAGCCTGCGAGCAGGCGATCGCCATCACGCCGCATGTTCTCGGCTGCTTTCGGTCCGTCCAGCATCTCCACCATGCGCACCAGCCCGTAGAGCCCTGCACGGGCGCGCGCCTGTGCAGTCGGATCGCCAGGTGTGTCCGCCAGGCGCCGCATCATTTCGGTTCGCCGACCATCTATGTCGCGGCGCAGCCTGTCCCGGCGCTGTCTCAGGGGATTGTCGACGCCCAGCGTCTCGATCCGGTCACCCAGCCGGATGACATTGTCGATCTCGCTCTCCAGCTCACGGTAGGTCTCGGCATTCTCCAGCCCGGCGCTCAGCTCGGTTGGCAGCAGTTCCCGGATCTGTTCCTGGCGATCCTGCCGCAGGGCCTCCACACTGATCAGCCTGTCGATCCCGCCCAGCGTGTCGGCAATGTCGCGCGCGGCCTTGTCCGTCATCGGGGTTGCCGCGCCAGATGCCTTGATCTGGCCCAGCCGGTCGAGCAACCGCTCGGCCTGCCGCACGCTTTCCCGTGTCCCGATCGCCCCGACCACCAGCGCGGCAGCACTCGCGCCGATGCTGCTTTCGATCTCCCTGCGTATGACGCGGATCAGATTCTGCCGTGTCGCGCCCGGCAGGTTCCGGTTTTCCTTTGCCAGCATCTCGATGACACTGGCCGGATTCTCCAGGCGGCGGGTCAGCATGGCCATCAGATAGCGGGCATGACCCGTCCGGTCATGCGGCAGCCCCCGCAGCAGCTTCACCAGCAGTTTCCGCCCGCTGTCGTCCAGCGTATCGACGCGGCCATCCGGTATACCGCGCGACAGGCTCACCATCGCCTCGCCGATCTCCAGGCACCCCGTGACCAGCCCGAGCCGTCGCCGCAGGTCTTCCGGCGAACGCGCCGGACCGCAACGCACCTCGGCCAGCGCGACCGCCGCCGCCTTCCAGATCTCCTGCCCGAGCAGGATCTGTCCGGCCCTGTCGTCGGGACGCTGGTTCAGATGCACCAGCCGCTGCTCGAATCTCCGAAGCAGGTCCGGCGCCAGCTTCCGCCGCACCAGACGGACGATCGCCGTGCAGCAGCGCCGCATGATCAGGCCGGTATCGCCCGTCACCTCATTGACCAGAAATTCCTCGAACGGCTGACAAAGCAGCCGCGAGAAGGTCAATGCCCGCACCGGACGCATCCGTACCAGCCTGCGCCTGAGGATCTGCATCTCCGGCTGCACATTCGCCTTGTTGCCCAGCTTCTCGTAGAGCCGGTAGAGTTCGAGAAACTGATCCGGCTGCAGGGCGAACAGGCACTGTTCAAGTTCTTCGGTCGAAACGAGTCCGGTCATCGGTGCTCTCCCGCCTGCCCTACCGCCTGTCCTGCCGCCTGCCCAGCCGATTGTCTCTCCGGTCCCGCGCGCAGATCCTCGTCCATGTCACCACTCAGCCAGTCTTCGAACATCCCGACGCGACTGCGGTATTCCCTGAAGAGTTCGACCGAGCGCCGTCCCGCATCGGCATCGACCTCACGCGCCGGCACGATGGGAATGATCCGCCCGATCTCCTTCACAGCAGCATCGATGGCAATCCTCTCGGCTACCGCGTCGTCCCAGATGCGCAGCACATAGTCCCAGCCATCCAGCAGCCACGCGATCCGCAACAGGTAGCCGTGCAGCACCTTCCGGCTTGCGTCCCAACGGGCCATCAGGCGGATCGGGTCGGTCAGCATGCGATCGACCTCGGCAATCGCACGCCCGGCAATTCCGGCTGAATGGTCAGTCGACATGGCCGCAAAGCGTCCGACATGTGCCAGGTCGGAGACAGTGGTCCGTCCCCAGTTGTCGATGGCGTGAGAGAATTCCTGCATCCGCGTATGCAGTTGCCGCAGCCTTCCCGGTTCCGGCAATGACCGAAGGCCAAGCGTGCCAAGCATTGCAGCCAGTTCCTCGATATGCTGGGCGACCGTGACGGCATCCGTGTTCGCGCGGGATGCGGCCCCTCCCAGCATGGCACGGACCTGCGTCTGCCCCTCCGGTGATCCCATCGTGGCGACCACTTCCGGCCCGATTTCGCCGCCGCCGCGGCGCACGGTTTCGAGCAGCAGCATGATGCGGGTGGAGACCTGCACTTCAGCGGCCCGGGTCAGTTCCTCACGCGCCAGTTCCGCCAGTCCCTGGCCACCAATGCCGGTGGTTGCCAGTTCCTGCCAGCAGCGCCGGATGCCTGTTGGCGTGACGACCTTCTCCTTCGCGACGATCTCGGTCAGCGTGCGGTCATGGACAGAAAGTGTCGTGATTTCGGGCAGGCTGGTGAAGGCGGTGACATAGACTCCCTTGCCGCCCGAAAATCCGGGCAGGACAACCTCCAGCCTTTGCCGGTCATCAAGCCGTACCCTGCACTGTGCCAGCGCACCGGTCGTGAAGGGGATGACCGTCCCGCGCTCCAGGAAAGTACTGGGTTCATAATGGCTGCGCCGGGCATGCGCGGCCTTCTGGGCGGCAGTCACCGACGCCCGTGAACGCGCCCCGCCCTGAACCGCAGCCACTGATGCCTTCAATTCTGTCGCCACGTCCGCCCTCGCCAGTATTCACCCCGCGCAGGATGCGCAGTCCGACAAAGGCTAGGGAGCAATGGCAAATATTGGCTTAACCATCAGACCTGCCTGCCAAGCCGTGCACGTATGGCTGCTATCTGCTGATCCGCATCGATCCTGGTGAGAGCCGTGATCTCCAGTTTCCGATCCTCCAGCACATCCGCGCCTTCCGCCTTCTGCAGGCGGTCGTGGATCACGGCATCGCGGCGATGCAACAGTGTCTCGACCTGTGGGCGAAACAGGACCATCAAAGCGCTGAGCCAGCGATTGACGGGCCACTCCGGCCAGATCAGATCCATCTCGAACCGGTCCAGCATGGCGATCACGTCATGGGCGTTGTACAGGGTTTCACCCGTGACCCAGCGGTTGGTGCTGAACAGGTGTGTCGGCACACCGAGAGCATTCATCGACACGGCCACCAGGTGCGCCAGCGCATCATTGCCCACCGGCCAGGGCTCGTCGCGTTCCAGCGGCAGGGGGCGCACGCCCGGCTGCATGCCCCTGGCCCGCAGGAAGGTGTGGAAGTGGCCGTGCTCCCCAGTCGCGCCACGATGGGCATGGTAATAGTACTGGCTGTGCGTCTCCGGATCGTAGACGTCACCCTGCGGATAGTGGTCCCATTCGTAGAATGTCTCGGACTGCTTCAGCAGCAGGCCGACGATGTTGTCTTCTGTCTTTGCAATCACGCGATAGACGTTCAGCAGTTCGTCGGCAGCGGCCAGCATCCGCTCGAGCTGGTCCTGATCACAGCTGTCCAGCAGGTGCGCCGGGTCGAGCTTCAGATCGACCTCCGCATCTGCAATCTCCCCCACCCAGTGATCACTGAGTGCCGGGCCGTCTCCGATCACCCTGTCGCGCGCGCTGGCCTCATTCATCCGATCCACTCCGGCCCCTGTTGTTGTCCGACCGTATACCTGCTCCGTCGCATGCCCTATGCCGAAAGAGCTTTCACATGTCAGGTAATCCTCCCGAGGCAGCGTGTCGAACGGACTTGGATCAGGACCGTTCAATTTCGCGGGATCACGGCAAACCGGTCAGAGGGAGATGCCGACCATCGGCGCCCCGTCGGATGCTGACCGACCGCGCCATGCGACCGCGGTCGCACGACACTGCACACCTTCAGGCCGTCCTGCCTATTCAACAGGCAATTTGCGCATATTTGAGGCAAAAATTCTGCGCAAGAATTTGGCATGATCCACTAAACATATGAAATATATATTCTTTTCCACAAGGTGCGGATGGCATGAGCCATGCTATTCTCTTCTGGCGTAATCATGTGGTTGCGTGAGGAAACGTACTGCTCACAGGATGCCGAGAAAACATTGATGAAAAAGATCGAGGCAATCATCAAACCCTTCAAGCTGGATGAGGTGAAGGAAGCCCTTCACGAAGTCGGCCTGCAGGGTATCACGGTGACGGAAGCAAAGGGCTTCGGTCGTCAGAAGGGTCACACCGAACTGTATCGCGGTGCCGAGTATGTCGTCGATTTTCTGCCGAAGGTGAAGGTGGAAGTCGTGGTCGAGGACAGCATGGTCGAGCGCGCGCTGGAAGCGATCCAGCAGGCAGCCCACACGGGCCGCATCGGTGATGGCAAGATTTTCGTGTCGTCGGTGGAGGAAGTCATCCGCATCCGCACGGGCGAGAAAGGGGTCGACGCGGTCTGACGCGTCCGAGCCGGGGTTTGGGGTCCACTGACGGGCCACATCATATCGACAGGTTGGTTATCCACTACAGAGGGTGAAAAATGTCTGACGTCAAAAGCGTTATGGAACAGATCAAATCGGGCGAGATCGCCTATGTGGACGTGCGGTTCACCGATCCGCGCGGCAAGTGGCAGCATCTGTCCATGGATGCGCAGGACTTCTCGGAGGATTTCTTCGAGGAAGGCATCATGTTCGACGGCTCGTCGATTGCGGGCTGGAAAGCCATCAACGAGTCCGACATGGCGCTGATGCCCGACGCCTCCACCGCAGTGATGGATCCGTTCACGGCTCAGCCGACGCTGATCCTGTTCTGCGATATTCACGAGCCCTCGACGGGCGAAGGCTACGGCCGTGACCCGCGCACCACCGCGAAGCGCGCCGAGGCCTATCTGGCCTACACCGGCATCGGTGACACCGCGTTCTTCGGTCCCGAGGCCGAGTTCTTCATGTTCGACGATGTGCGCATCAGCACGGGCTCGCACAACACGTCCTATATCCTGGACGACGTTGAAGCGCCGCACAATTCCGGCGCCGCGCTGGAAGGCGGCAACATGGGCCACCGTCCGCCGGTCAAGGGCGGTTATTTCCCGGTGATGCCTGTCGACTCCGGTCAGGACATCCGTGGCGAAATGCTCACGGTGATGCGTGAGATGGGTCTTGAAACCGAAAAGCATCATCATGAGGTTGCGCCGAGCCAGCACGAACTGGGTACCCGGTTCAACACCATGGTGAAGACTGCGGACGGCATGCAGATCTACAAGTATGTCATCCATCAGGTCGCCCACCAGTGGGGCAAGACGGCGACGTTCATGCCGAAGCCGGTCGCTGGCGACAATGGTTCGGGCATGCACACGCACATGTCGATCTGGAAGGACGGCAAGCCGACCTTCGCCGGTTCCGGCTATGCCGACCTGTCCGAGACGGCGCTGTACTACATCGGTGGCATCATCAAGCATGCGAAGGCCCTGAACGCCTTCACCAATGCGTCCACCAACTCCTACAAGCGTCTGATCCCGGGCTTCGAGGCTCCCGTGCTGCTGGCCTATTCGGCCCGCAACCGCTCCGCCTCCTGCCGTATCCCGTTCGGTTCCGGTCCGAAGTCGAAGCGTGTCGAGGTTCGTTTCCCCGATCCGACCGCCAATCCGTACCTGGCCTTCGCGGCCATGCTGATGGCTGGCCTGGACGGCATCGAGAACAAGATCCATCCGGGCGATCCGATGGACAAGAACCTCTATGACCTGCCGCCCGAGGAACTGGCCGAGGTGCCGACGGTTGCCGGCTCCCTGCGAGAAGCACTGCAGGCGCTGGACGCCGACCGCGAGTTCCTGAAGAAGGGAGACGTGTTCACCGACGACCAGATCGACGGTTACATGGCCCTGAAGTGGGAAGAGGTCTACCGCTTCGAGCATGCACCGCATCCGGTCGAGTTCGAGATGTACTACTCGGTCTGATTCCGCTTTCAGACATCGGGTACGAATGGGAAGGGGTCGCAGCCAGTCGCTGCGGCCCCTTCTTCGTTGAGTGAGCTACCGCAGCATGGAGTGAACTGACGGGTCGTCAGGGCTGACGGATGCTCACGATGAACGACCGAGCCACTGCGGGATCTTGCGCAGGGGTTTCGCGAAGAGGGCGCGGTCCACAAGTCCGCTGCCCAGGCGCTGGCGACGGACCTGCAGGCTCTGCATGTTGCCACGCAGGAAGGCACGGATGCCGCTGCTGCTGTAGCCGCCGTTGGCCATGTCGACCAGTACATGGGGAACATGCCCTGCCCTGAAGTCGTTCAGTTCCATGGCGCGCAGCATCCAGTCGTAGTCGGAGGCACTGGGCCAGGTCAGGTCAAATTCCCCAACCGTTTCCGCGACCGCCCGCCGGACATAGAACCCGGGATGGGCAGGCATCCAACCCAGACGAAAGCCCCCGGGTCGATAGGGCGTGTTGCGCCAGGCGCGTACCAGACGCCGTGATTCATGGTCCGCCACGATATCGATGTCACCATAGGCCACATCGTGACTGGCCAGGGTCTCGGCGATGGCCGTCAGAGCGCCGGGGTCGCGATACCTGTCGTCGGAGTTCAGGAACCCCACCGCGTCGCCGCTGAAGCGCTGCAGGCCCTTGTTCATGGCATCGTAGATACCCCTGTCAGGTTCGCTGCTGACCCGGATCGACGGATCGCCGAAGCTTTGCACGATCTTCAGCGTGTCATCGCGGGAGTCTCCATCGACCACCAGCAATTCCTTGTCGGCCCATTGCTGCTTCAGGAACGACTCGACCGTCCAGCCGATGGTCGCGGCCGAATTGAAGCAGACCGTCACGACAGAGATCTTCATGGTCAGGCTTTCCGGTTGGCACAGGCACTGCCGGATGAATCACACCGGCATCATCCAAGGTCTATCAGCGTTCCCGCACGTTTTCGATATTGGCGCGAAACCATTCGTAGTATCCGGCAAGACCTTCCGACAGACCGATCCGCGGCTGCCAGCCAAGTCCCGTCAGCTTTGCGACATCCAGTTGCTTGCGATACATGCCATCGGGCCTGGTCGCATCGAACACCAGCTCGCCGGCATGTCCGACGGTCTGCTGGATCAGCCGGGCGAAGTCGGCAATGGAAATGTCCTCGCCGCAACCGACGTTGACATGATCATGGTCGGAATAGGTGCGCAGCAGATGGATGCAGGCGTCAGCCATGTCGTCCACATGCAGGAACTCCCGTCGGGGCCGACCGGTGCCCCATACGGTCACGGTCTCCACGCCATCACGTCTGGCCTCGTGGAAACGGCGCAGCAGTGCGGCGGCAACATGGCTGTTGTCGGGATGGAAGTTATCGCCCGGGCCATAGAGATTGGTCGGCATTGCGGAGATGAAATCAGCGCCATATTGCTTGCGATAGGCCTGGCAGAGGCGGATACCGGCGATCTTGGCGATGGCATAGGGCTCGTTGGTCGGCTCCAGCGGCCCGGTCAGCAACGCATCCTCCCGGATCGGCTGTGGTGCCTCGCGCGGGTAGATGCAGGATGAGCCGAGGAACAGCAACTTCGCCACGCCGGTCTCGAATCCGCCACTGATCAGGCTGGACTGCAGTTCCAGGTTCTCGCTGATGAAATCCGCCGGATAGGTGTTGTTGGCATGGATGCCCCCAACCCTCGCCGCCGCAACGACAATCACATCCGGCTTGCTGGTCGCAAGCCAGCTCTTCACCGCCGTGCGGTCGCGCAGGTCCAGGCTGGACCGGCCGACAGTCAGGATCTCGCAGTCTTCGCTGCCCAGACGCCGCACGATGGCCTTGCCGACCATGCCCTTGTGGCCTGCAACGAAGACCCGTCGCCCACGCATGTCGAAAGCAGCGGTCATTTCAGCTCTCGCGGGCCTTGTGCATGGCGCTGTTGAATTCATGCTCGCGCTGCACGGCAATCAGGTCAGCCCGCACCATCTGCGCGACCAGATCACTGAACCCGGTCGTATGCGACCAGCCCAGTCGTTCGCGCGCCTTGCTCGGGTCCCCCAGCAGCAATTCGACCTCGGTCGGGCGGAAATAGCGCGGATCAACCTCGATCAGCACCTGGCCGGTCGCGGCGTCCCTGCCCTGCTCCTCGACACCGCTGCCGGACCAGACGATGCTGCGGTCAACCTCCGCGAATGCCGCCTCGACGAATTCGCGCACGGAATGGGTTTCGCCGGTCGCCAGCACATAGTCGTCCGGCTGGTCCTGCTGCAGCATCAGCCACATGCCCTCGACGAAGTCCCTGGCGTGGCCCCAGTCGCGCTTGGCATCCAGATTGCCGAGATACAGCTTCTCCTGAAGGCCAAGCTGTATAGCTGCGACAGAGCGGGTGATCTTGCGCGTGACGAAGGTCTCGCCGCGCAGCGGGCTCTCGTGATTGAACAGGATACCGTTGGAGGCGTGCATGCCATAGGCCTCCCGATAGTTCACGGTGATCCAGTAGGCATAGAGCTTGGCGGCGGCATAGGGGCTGCGTGGCCAGAACGGCGTGGTCTCGCGCTGAGGTGTCTCCTGCACCTTGCCATAGAGCTCGGACGTGGATGCTTGATAGAATCGGACGGTCTTCTCCAGACCCATGATCCGGATTGCTTCGAGCAACCGCAGCGTCCCGATCGCGTCGGAATTGGCTGTGTATTCAGGGGTCTCGAAACTGACCTGCACATGGCTCTGGGCCGCAAGATTGTAGATCTCGTCGGGCTGCACCTGCTGAACGATGCGCAGGAGGTTGGTCGAGTCGGTCAGATCACCGTAATGCAGGTGCAACTGCACGTCATCGGCGTGCGGGTCCTGATAGAGGTGTTCCAGCCGTCCCGTGTTGAACGACGATGAGCGGCGCTTGATGCCATGGACGACATAGCCCTTCGACAACAGCAATTCAGTCAGATAGGCACCGTCCTGGCCAGTCACGCCAGTGACCAGGGCCGTCCTTGCTGATCCCTCAGGTTTCATCGCGCCAGTTACCCTTTTCGTCACGCCACAGAATCCACACTCATCCCGCGAAGCATCCGCGCTGACGTGGTCTCAGGTCGCGCACCGAAATTCCCGACTCGATACGCGTGGGGTATTCCCTATCTTCTACCCATGATCTTTTCAATCGGCACGGGAGCGCAGGCATGAGCAGAACCTACGAGAAGACCGAAGCAGCCATTCAGAGCCTGACACCGGAACAATATGCCGTGACGCAGCAGGATCACACGGAGCCACCGTTCCGCAACCGGTTCTGGGACCACAAGGAAGCCGGAATCTATGTGGATGTGGTCAGCGGGGAACCCCTGTTCGCTGCGTCCCAGAAGTTCGATTCAGCTTGCGGCTGGCCGAGTTTCTTCCGTCCGCTGGAACCGGACAATATCGTGGAGAAACGTGACGTCAGTCACGGCATGGTACGGATCGAGGTGCGCTCCCGTCACGGTGACTCGCATCTGGGGCATGTCTTCCCCGACGGGCCGCCGCCCACCGGCATCCGCTACTGCATCAATTCCGCCTCGATGCGCTTCATACCGCTCGCGGACATGGAGGCGGAAGGATACGGCGAATACCTCGAGATCGCGGCCTTGGACGTGCAGGGCAATTGACCCATTATGAACTGACCAACACCCGTAATGCGCGTAATGCAACCCAGTACATGCTAGGGAATGGTTAATTTTCGGGAAAATGTGACGGTCTTGGCATCGCGCTTGCTGTCATAGGGGGCAGACAAGATGACGTGGGGTGTTCTTCTCCCAAATTGCCAAATGAAACGCATTCGGCATTGACGGGTTTAAGAATTGCAACACGTGCCACGGGCTGGAGTTCGGTCGATGCAGGCCATGCGTGTTCTGATCGTTGATGACAGTGACGCCAACAGGAAAGTCGCACGCGTCTTCCTGGAGCGGGAAGGACACGTCGTGGTGGAAGCCAATGGCGGTGCTGCCGGATTGCGCGAGCTGGCTGACAATGACGTGGATATCATCCTGATGGATATCGCGATGCCCGAGATCGACGGGCTGGAGGCCACGCGGCGTATCCGGCGCATGGGCGGCAGCATTGCCCGAATTCCCATCGTCGCCTGGACTGCACATGATGTGCCCGGCATGCGCCTGCAGTGCGCTGCCGCCGGGATGGACGGCTATCTGACCAAGCCGATCCAGCGCACGCCGCTGGTCGAGAACCTGACCACCATCCTGCAGCGGTCGCGCGACGAGAGGGATCAGGCCGCCGTCGGCAGCTGATCCCTTCCTGCTTTCCCCTACTTGAAGCCCACCGCAAATCCGTCATCGACACTGACGACCGACCCGTTGACGAACCGCCCCGCCGGTCCGGCAAGCACCAGCAACATGCCATCGAGATCTGACGGCGTACCGACGCGCGGACGCGGGAAGCGGCTGAGGAACGCCTTGCCAGCCTCCGTCTGCCAGTAATCAGCGTTCATCTCCGTCTCGATATAGCCCGGGCAGAGTGCATTCGTGTTGATGTCGTACTTGCCCCATTCCAGCGCCATGGCCTTCGTCATCTGGTCCATGGCGATCTTCGACATGCAGTAGATGGAAAGCTGACCGATCACCCGGTGTGCCAGGGTGGACGAGATATTGACGATCCGACCTCCCGCCTTTCGCGCAATCAGCCGCTTCGCAACGGACTGGGCGACGAAGAACGCACCCTTCAGGTTGGTGTCCAGAACCTGATCATATTCATCCTCGGAAATCCGGTGCAGCGCATTGGGCACTGTCACACCGGAGTTGTTGATCAGGATATCGACCGGTCCAAGCGCCTGCTCCACCTGGTCGATGGCCGGGTCGATGGAGGCTACATCGGTCACATCCAGGGAGACCGCGAAGGCGCTGCCGCCCGCTGCTTCGATCTCCGTCACCAGATCCTCCAGCCGCTCGCGCCGACGGGCGGCAATGCCGACCTTCGCCCCCTGCCCGGCCAGCAGCCGCGCGAAGTGTGCGCCAAGTCCGGAGCTTGCACCGGTCACGAAGGCCACCTGGCCAGTCAGTTCCTTGTCCATCGTCGAAATCTCTCCTCCGGGCCGCCATCATTTGAGTGGCCCTGCGCGCGGTGGTGACCTACTCTTGGCCACATGCTGATTGATATTGTTTCAGATACCATCTGTCCGTGGTGCTTCATAGGCAAGCGCAAGCTGGAAGCTGCCATGCAGAACAGACCCGACGTCCAGCCGGAGATCGGCTGGCGACCGTTCCAGCTCAATCCGGAGATGCCGCGGGCCGGGATGTCGCGTGAAGCCTATCTGGCCGCGAAGTTCGGGGGGGCCGACAGGGCGGCACGGATCTACGAGACCATCCGGGCGGCGGGGGCCGAACTGGGCATCCCGTTCCGGTTCGACCTGATCAAGCACACACCCTCGACGCTGGATTCACATCGCCTGATCCGCTGGGCAACGCAGGAAGGCTTGCAGGATCGCGTCGTGGAAGCTCTCTTCATTGCCTATTTCACCCAGGGCGCGGACATCGGTGATGCCGATGTGCTGACCCGGATCGCGGTGGAGAACGGCATGGATCCCAGGGTGACCGGGGATCGTCTGCGCAACGACACCGACCTGGAACTGGTGCGTCAGGAAGATGCCATGGCCCGGTCCATGGGCATCAATGGCGTGCCCTGCTTCATCATCGACCGGAAGTATGCGGTGTCCGGCGCGCAGGATGTGCCGGTCTTCCACAAGGTCTTCGACCTGGCCCTGAACGAGACCGTGCCCGCCCCGGAAATGACCGACGCGGACTGAGGTTGTCTCCCGACGTTCAGGCTGCCGCCTTCTCCGCGATGCGGGCGAGGCCGCGCACCAGTTGCCGGACCCCCTTGACCCGGACAGGAACCTCTTCCCAGCCGCGCAGGAAGACCATGGTGTGGTCCGGACGCAGTTTCGCCGTGCCTGACTGTCCCGAGATGAAACGGACCAGCCCGGCAGGGTCGGGGAAGGAATTGTCACGGAAATGCACGGTCGCGCCCTTCGGCCCCGCATCCAGCTTGTCGATGTTCGCCGTCCGGCACAGGCCCTTGATCGCCACCACGTCGAACAGGTTGTCCACCTCTCCGGGCAGCGGTCCGAAACGGTCGATCATCTCCGCCGCAATCTCCTCGATGCCGGTCTCGTCCGGTACATGGGCCAGACGGCGATAGAGATCCAGCCGCGCCGAAAGATCGTGGACGTAATATTCCGGGATCAGCACCGGTGCTCCGAGGTTGATCGACGGTGACCAGTTGCGGTCGTCGGCGTCCGTGGCGCCCCGGGCCTCCGCCACCGCTTCCTCCAGCATGGCCTGGTAGAGTTCGACACCGACTTCCTTGATCTGACCCGACTGTTCCTCGCCCAGCAGGTTCCCAGCCCCGCGAATGTCGAGGTCATGGCTGGCCAGGGTGAATCCGGCACCCAGTTGATCGAGGGTCTGCAACACCCGCAGCCGCTTGTCCGCACTGTCCGTCAGGCGTTTCGACGCCGGTACGGTGAGATAGGCATAGGCGCGCACCTTGGAACGCCCGATGCGCCCGCGAAGCTGATAGAGCTGCGCCAGACCGAACATGTCAGAGCGATAGACGATCATCGTGTTGGCGGAGGGAACATCGAGACCGGATTCCACGATATTGGTGGAGATCAGAACGTCGAATGCGCCTTCGTAATAGGCGTGCATGACGTCTTCCAGTTCCCGCGCCGGCATCTGGCCGTGCGCCACCTCGAACTTTACCTCCGGCACATGATTCTTCAGAAAGTCGGAGACTTCCTTCAGGTCGCTGAGGCGGGGCACGACGAAGAAGCTCTGGCCACCCCGATAATGCTCCCGCAGCAGCGCCTCCCGCGCCACGATCTCGTCGAACGGCAGCACGAAGGTGCGGACTGCCAGACGGTCCACCGGTGGCGTCGCGATGATGGAGAGGTCGCGGATACCGGTCAGCGCCAGTTGCAGTGTGCGCGGTATCGGTGTCGCTGTCAGCGTCAGGACGTGCACATCGGCCTTCAGTTCCTTCAGCCGTTCCTTGTGTTTCACGCCGAAATGCTGCTCCTCGTCGACGATCAGCAAGCCGAGTCGCTTGAAGTCGATGCTCTTGCTCAGCAGGGCATGGGTGCCGATGACGATGTCCGTCGTACCTGATTTCAGCCCGTCCTTCACTGCCGTGGCGGCCTTGCCGGTCACGAGGCGAGACAGTTGTTCGACGCGCACCGGGAAGCCCCGGAACCGCGCCGTGAAGGTCTCGTAATGCTGTCGGGCCAGCAGCGTGGTCGGCGCGACGATGGCGACCTGCATCCCGTCCATGGCGGCGACAAAGGCACTGCGCAGCGCAACCTCCGTCTTGCCGAAGCCCACATCACCGCAGACCAGCCGGTCCATGGGGCGTCCGGAGGCCAGGTCGCCCAGCACATCGTTGATCGTCTTCGCCTGGTCATCCGTCTCCTGATAGGGGAAACGGTCACAGAACTCGTTGAACGCGCCTGCCGGGGCCTCCATCACCTGACCTGTCGCCAGTTCGCGTCCGGCGGCGATCCGGATCAGGGCTTCCGCCATGTCCTTCAGGCGCTGTTTCAGCTTGGCCTTGCGGGCCTGCCAGTTCTTGCCGCCCAGACGATCAAGCACGGTCTCGCCTTCGGAGGAACCGAAACGCGAGAGCAGTTCGATGTTCTCCACCGGCAGGTAGAGCTTGTCGCCCCCCTGATAGACCAGCAGCAGGCAGTCATGCGGGGCGCCCATGACGTCAAGCGCCTGCAGCCCCTCGTAGCGACCGATGCCGTGATCGACATGCACCACCAGGTCGCCAAGCTGCAGCTCGGTCGCCGTGGCGATGAAATTGTCGGAGCGGCGGGCGGAACGTTTGCGCGACCGCACCAGACGGTCACCCAGCACGTCCTGTTCGGAGATAAGGAACAGGTCCCTGCTCTCGAACCCGGTCTCCAGCGGCAGGACCGTCAGCCCCACGGTGCCGACGGGCAGCTTCTCGGCCTCCGTCATGTCCGCGACATCGCTCAAGGCCGCGATACCACCGTCGCGCAACATGCCAGACAGGCGCTGACGCGCCCCGTCCGAATAGCTCGCCATGACCGTGCGGTGCCCGTCGGCGGTCACCTGTTTCAGGTGCGCGATCAATGCCTCGTAGACATTGGTGCCCGGGGTCGCCCGCTCCGGCGCGAAGTCACGCCCCCCCCGACCACCCAGGTCGAAGGCCTCACCGGGGTTCTCGCTGACGGTGAAGGGTGTCAGCGCCGCAACGGGGTGCCCGCCGAGCGCCTCGGCCCATTCATTGCGGGAGAGGTAGAGCATGTCCGGTGCCAGCGGACGATAGATCGCCCCGGCAACGCCGGACGCACCCGCGTTTGCCTTCAGCGCCTCCTGCCGGGTCTCGTAGTAGTCGTCGATTGCCTGGAACCGCGAATCCGTTGCGTCATCGCCCAGATGGTCCAGCACGATGGGTGCGTCACCCACGTAGTCGAAGATGGTCTCCAGCCGCCGGTGAAAGATCGGCAGCCAGTGTTCCATGCCCGGATGGGCTCGCGATTCCGACACCGCCTCGTAGAGCGAGTCACCTTCAGCCCTGATCCCGAACAGTTCCCGGTAGCGGGCGCGAAACAGGTTCACGGTCGGCGGTTCCAGAACCAGCTCGCCCACCGGCGTCAGCTCGAAACGCCCGATCTTCTCCAGTGTCCGCTGGGTCATCGAATCGAACAGGCGGATGCTTTCCAGTTCCTGCCCGAACAGGTCCAGCCTGACCGGATAGGAATCGTTGGGGGGAAAGATGTCGATCAGGCCACCGCGAATGGCATATTCGCCCGGCTCCATGACCGTGCCGGTGCGGGTGTATCCCTGCCCGACCAGAAAGGTCGTCAGCGCCGCCTCGTCGATCCTGTCGCCGATCTCCGCAACGAACCGCCCGTCGGTCACCGTGGCGCGGGCCGGAACCCGCTGGGTCACCGCATTGACTGTGGTCAGCAGCACACGACCGGCCAGCCCGTCCTCCGCCAGCAGGCCCAGTGTCCGCATCCGCGCGGCCACGACCTGCCGATTGGGGGAGGATCGGTCATACGGCAGGCAATCCCAGGCCGGCAGGGTCAGGACCTGCAGACCGGGCGCAAAGAACTGCAGCATTTCCGCCGTCGCGGCCATGCGCTGGTCGTCGCGCGCGATGTGGACCACGCCAGCCCGCGCACCGGTGGCGAGGGTGACAAGCAGGCGTGCTTCCAGCCCCTCTGGCGCATTCTGGACGGTGATCCTGCCAGGCGCCGACAGGATGTCGATCAGTGACTTCAACTGGCTGACTGGTAGAACTTGAACTGCATCAGCATCCGGGTGACGTCATTGTCATACTCCGGCGGGACAGGTTTCCGCCCCATCACCCAGGCCAGGATCTCCGGATCACCTGCCTTCAGCATCTGCTCGTAGAGGTCGAGTTGCCGTTCACCGTAGGTCGGCAGATTCCGCTCCGCGAACCGGGTCAGAAGGATGTCGGTTTCCTTCGTCCCGGTGTATTGCGAGCGATAGAGCAGCTTCTTGCGCCGCACGGCCAGTCTGTCTTCCTGTTCCGACATGGTGACGGCTCCTTCGGTACCGGGCGCGAGAGTGGCCAGTGCAGATTTCATGAGTTGATGAACCGATATAGTACGAAACCCGATGCCGGGAAAGCCGTGCGGCTTGCGTCAGAGGGTCCATGTCAGGATGATCCGCCGATGCGCCCCGAAGTCCTCTTTCCCCTGTTTGCACCGGTCAACACCCTGAAGGGTGTGGGACCGCGCGTGGCGGCCCTGCTGGAGAAGCTGGAGGTCACGCGCATTCTCGACCTGCTCTGGCTGCTGCCGCACAGCCACATCGACCGCAGCCTGCGCCCGAATGTGGAGGACGCGGTTCCCGGCGAAACGGTGACCCTGACCCTGAATATCCTGGAGCATCAGCCGGGACGCACCGACAAGCAGCCCTATCGGATCTTCGCCGGTGACGAAACCGGCGTGATTGGCCTGACCTTCTTCCGCCCACGCCGCGACTGGCTGGAGCGGCAGTTCCCGCCCGGTGAACGCCGGATCGTCAGCGGCAAGCTGGAACGCTATGGCGACCAGTTGCAGATGGTGCATCCGGACCATGTTGCAGACCCCGACAAGGGGGAGGATGTGCCGCTGCGTGAACCGGTCTACCCCCTCACCGCCGGACTGGCACCGAAGTCCCTGCGCAACGCCGTGATTCAGGCTGTGGAGCGGGCACCGGAGATCAGCGAATGGCAGGACGCGGCGTTCCGGGCGAAGAATCGCTTTCCCGACTGGCAAACCGCACTGCACACGGTTCATTCCGACGGAAGCGCTGCGGCGGAGGATGCCGATACGGACGGTGATCCGGATCTGCTGGCCCGGCGCAGGCTTGCCTATGACGAACTGCTGGCGAACCAGCTTGCGCTGGCACTGGTGCGGCAACGGATGCGCAAGCAGGGCGGGCGCGGCCTGGCTGTGCACCCGGACGGTCGCATGACGCAGTTGCGCAACGCCCTCCCCTGGCCGCTTACCGGCGCGCAGGACCGCGTCATCGCGGAGATCATGACCGATCTGCAGGCCCCGACCCGCATGCTGCGCCTGCTGCAGGGCGATGTCGGCAGTGGCAAGACCGCCGTGGCACTCCTTGTCGCCGCGGCGGTGGTGGAGGCCGGATCACAGGTCGCGCTGATGGTTCCCACCGAAGTGCTCGCGCGCCAGCATGCCCGGACACTGACGGAGATGGGCGCGGCTGTCGGCCTGCGGGTGGAGGCACTGACCGGACGGGACAAGGGCAAGGCACGGACAGCGATCCTGCAGCGCCTGGATGCGGGCGAGATCGATCTCGTGGTCGGCACCCATGCCCTGTTCCAGGATGCGATCAGGTTCCGGGACCTGGGCCTCGCGATCATCGACGAACAGCACCGCTTTGGCGTCCATCAGCGAATGCTGCTCTCCGCCAAGGCACGCAAGACCAGTGACGTGCTGGTCATGACCGCGACACCGATTCCCCGCACCCTGGCGATGACGGCCTACGGTGACATGGATGTCTCCCGTCTGGACGAGCGTCCGCCGGGCCGTAAACCCGTGGATACGCGTGTCCTGCCAACCGATCGCGCGGAAGCTGTGGTCGCGCGTCTGCGCGGGCTGATGGGCCGGGGGGAACGCGCCTACTGGATCTGTCCGCTGGTCGATGATGAGGGTGAGAGCGAGGCCGCGGCGGCGGAAGCCCGCTTCAGGGATTTGCAGCAACAGTTCGGGGACCGTGTCGGACTGGTGCACGGTCGCATGAAACCGGAGGACAAGGACGCCGCGCTGGTGGCCTTCGCGGACGGGAAGACAAGCCTGCTTGTCGCGACAACGGTCGTCGAGGTTGGCGTGGATGTGCCGGAGGCGACGGTAATCGTGATCGAGGATGCGGAGCGTTTCGGCCTGGCCCAGTTGCACCAGTTGCGCGGACGGGTCGGTCGCGGTGACAAGCCGGGGCACTGCCTGCTGCTCTATCGTCCGCCGCTGGGTGAAACGGCAAGAAAGCGGCTCGAGGTTCTGCGGGACACGGACGACGGGTTCCTGATTGCCGAAGAGGATTTCCGGCTGCGGGGTGGTGGCGACCTGCTGGGCACGCGGCAGAGCGGGCTGCCGCCGATGAAGCTTGCGCGGGTGGAACGGGACCAGGACCTGCTGGTCGCCGCCCACGATGATGCGCGGCTGATCGTCAACAGGGATCCCGAGCTTCAGGGCAAGCGTGGCCCGGATCTGCGGACCCTGCTGTATCTGTTCGAGCGCGATGCCGCGATCCGGTACCTGAAATCAGGCTGAGCGCCGCACGTCCGGATCCTTGTCCCCGGCAGCAGCATCATTGGTCGGCAGCGGGCGGGTCTTCAGATCCGGTGGCACAACGACACCGACCGAAACGACATACTTCATCGCCTGCTCCACCGACATGTCCAGCAAACGCACATCCTCCCGCGGGATGAACAGGATGAAACCGGACGACGGGTTGGGTGTGGTCGGCACATAGACACTGACCAGATCAAGCTCCGTCCGGCGCAGGACCTCGCCCTTGGTATCCCCGGCAACAAAGCCGATGGTGTAGAGCCCGCGGCGCGGATATTCGACCAGCGCGGCGTGCTGGAACGCCTTGCTGGAGTCGGTCAGAACCGTCTCGAACAGCTGCTTCAGGACATTGTAGATGCCGCGAACGATCGGCATCCGGTCAACCAGCCGCTCACCGAGCTTCACGATCGAGCGGCCGAGCAGATTGGCCGTCAGGAAGCCGATGATCGTCAGCCCCACCAGAGCCACGATGAGTCCGAGGCCGGGAATTTCGAACGGCAGGTCGAATGGCAGTTTCAGCCGGTCGGCTATATGCGGCGGCAGGTCAGGGACCAGCGGCAGGAACTGTTCGTCGAACCATTCGATGATCGACCAGGTGACATAGATCGTGATCGAGATCGGCGCGGCAACGATGACACCGGTAAAAAAGTAGGTGCGCATTCGCGCCATGAACGGTGATCGCAGGGGTTTCGGGGTCGGGTTCATCTGGTATTGTACTCCATGGCCCTGACATAGCACGCCGTCAGCAGCGATCCGAACGCTTAAGAATGTCACCTGCCGTGCAGATTTCAAGGGATTGCTGCACCGCAATCTCGCATTGCGACATGTGCGTTGGGTCACTTGTGCGGGTGAAACACCGGAGCGTGACCGAAGTGTCGCCCCCCTGCGCATTGGCGAAGGGCGCGAACAGTCGTATCCTGCTTCTGCCCGGCAAGATCCTTCGTTCCAGCTACGGGAGCCACCTGTCATGCTTGTTCTGCCCGAACGCAAACGCGCCGGCACCGTCGGTCGTGCCGCCTTTGGCGGCATCGCGACCGCGAATCCGCCTTACGTCCTGAAACAGTCCGAAGTCGCGCGACGCGCCGGCGAGCTCTTTGGCGGCAATCTGCCTGTCTTCGAAAGGCTGAAGCCTGTCTACGAAAATGCGGAGATCGAGACGCGGTATTCCAGCGTGCCCATCGAGTGGTATCAGGAAGTCCACGGGTTCGGTTCCCGCAATCGGCAGTACATCGAGACTTCTGTCGACCTGCTGGCAGATGTGGCGTTGCGGGCCGTGGATCTGGCTGGCCTGGGACTGGACGAGATTGACGGGATCATCACCGTCTCGACCTCCGGCATCGCGACGCCGAGCCTGGATGCACTGGTGATGGAGCGCCTGAAGCTGCGCCGTGATCTGGAACGCCTGCCGATCTTCGGCCTTGGCTGCGCCGGCGGTGTGGTCGGTCTGGCCCGGGCAGCGCAGATGGCGCGCAGCCGTCCGGGCGCCAACTACCTCTATCTCGTCGTGGAACTCTGCGGCCTGACCTTCCGCAGTCGCGACTTCTCGAAGAGCAACGTGGTCGCGACAGCGCTGTTTGGCGATGGTGCCGCAGGCGCGGTCGTCGGCTCCGACATCGAGGGTGCCGAGATCCTGGCCAGTCAGGAGCACACCTGGGAAGATTCACTCGACATCATGGGCTGGGACGTCACCGACGATGGACTGTCGGTCATCTTCTCGCGGGACATCCCGAACCATGTGCGCAGCAAGATGAACGAGGCACTGCACGGCTTCCTGGAGCGCGAGGCGCTTGCCCTGACCGACATCGACCACTTCCTGTGCCATCCGGGTGGTGCCAAGGTGCTGGATGCGCTGGAAGATATCTTCGGCCTGTCCAGCGGCGGCCTGAAGCATTCGCGCGAGACCCTGCGCAACTTCGGCAACATGTCCGCCGCGACGGTCATGTTCGTCATTGCGGCGGCCCAGCGCGACAAGCTGAAAGGGCGTGCCCTGCTCTCCACACTTGGCCCCGGGTTCACTGCCGGCTTCATGACCGTCGATCTCTGATGAACCTGTTTCATCTGGTCCTTGCCTTCCTGGTGGTGCAGCGGCTGGCCGAGCTTGTGCTGGCAAGGCGCAACACGGCCCGCCTGCTGGCGGCTGGTGCGCGGGAGCATGGCAGCGGCCATTATCCGCTGTTCGTTGTCCTGCATGGCGGGTGGCTGGTGGCGCTGGCCGTGTTCACGCCCGCCGACGCAACGATCAGCGCGCCGCTGTTCGTCGTGTTTGTGGCATTGCAGCTCGGTCGCGTCTGGGTCATTGCCAGCCTGGGGCGATTCTGGACCACACGGATCATCACGGTTCCTGACGCGCCACTGGTGAAGCGGGGGCCGTTCCGGTTTGTGCGGCATCCCAACTACATGGTCGTGATAGGGGAAATCGCGGTCGTCCCGCTGATGATCGGTCTGTGGGAAGTCGCAGTCGTCTTCAGCATCCTCAACCTGGCGTTGCTTGCCTGGCGCATACGTGCGGAAGAAGAAGCACTGTCCCCACGGCGTTCTGGCTAAGACTAGACTTATCGTGTTAAATTTATATTCATGAAAAAACGTTCATATGCCGCAACTTGCTGCCGTAACGTTTGATTGAATGAAAGGCGCTGGAGCAATGCCGCCGCGTCGGAGGAAATGAACACCAATACGCAACCACGGCAGCCTGTCGGGAGCGGCCAGCAGGCCTTCACGCCTGAACGTCGCATGGCGGATTTCCTCGAGATCGCGAACGACTGGTTCTGGGAAACCGACGCTGCGCACAGGTTCATCTTCATTTCCAGGCGCTTTCAGGAACTGACGGGCATCGATGTCGAACTGTTTCTGGGCAACACCCGCGCCGAGATGGCCAGCGATCCGAACGCCCCGGAGTTCCTGGCGCATCTGTCTGACCTGGCGGCGCACCGTACTTTCCGTGACTATGTATATGGGGGCGAGACCCCGCGCGGCTTTCGCTGGTTCCAGATCAGTGGTCGGCCCGTGTTCGGGGACGACGGCACGTTCCTGGGATATCGCGGCACCGCCAGCGACATTACGCAGAGAGTTGTTGATCGCGGGCGGGTCCGCGACGCGGAAGGCCTTCTGGAAGGCGCGCTCGAATCCATCAGTGAGGGCTTCGTCCTCTACGGCAGCGACGACTGCATCCGCCTCTACAACAAGGTGTTTCAGCAAGCCTTTGACCCGAAGGAGGAAAAGCTGCGGATCGGCATTTCCTTCGAGGAATGGATCGGCTGGCTTATCGACAGCGGCAAGATCGACACGTCGGCGTCCGGCGCCACCTACAACATGGAGGAACGCCACAAGGGGCACCGCAGGGGCCGGTACGAAGGCGAAGTGGCATTCCGGGATGGACGCTGGTACCGGATTTCCGAGAACGAGATCAGCGGCGCCGGTATCGTGGGCATCTATACCGATATTTCCGCGCGCAAGTATCGCGAACTTGAACGGCAACGTCAGTCGAAGATGCTCGCCTCCGTCTTCGAGAAGCTGCACATCGGTGTCTGTGTTGCCGACGCCGACCTCGTCGTCTCGAACGTCAACCAGCGTTTTGTGGAGCTGATAGGCCTGCCGACCGACTTCTTCGCTGTTGGCCGGACCATCGCTGACATCCTCGATTATTTTCGCGCCGACCAGGCCTATGGTCCGACGATCCAGGAAATGGAACGCCGCTATCAGATGTCGCGGAACGGCATCGCGTTCCGCTACCAGCGCAGTCGGCCCGACGGCATTCACCTGGAAATCAGCAGCGACCCCCTGCCCGACGGCGGACTGCTGTTCTCGGTCAATGACATGACCCCCTGGCAGCGCATGAACGAGACGCTGCGCGAGCGGGAAGAAAGATACCGCCACCTTGTGGAACGCAGCCCTGACGCGATTCTGGTGCACCACAGGGGGCAGATCCGCTATGCCAATGCCTCAGCGGTCAGCATGTTTCGCGCCCGCAACCGGGAACACCTGCTGTTCCAGGAAGTCAGCGATCTGGTCGCGCCACGCGACCTTGCGAAACTGAAGGAACGATCGCAGCAGATGCTCACCGAAGGGGTTGGCTCCTCCCGCGGCGGTCTGGTTCTCAAATGCCGCCGGCTTGACGGGCAATGGTTCGAGATCGAGATCGAAAGCTCGATCGTCCCCTTCGAGGGGCAGCCCATGGCGCAAGTGGTGATCCGCGACGTGACCGAACGGCGCCAGGCGGAGCGGGCCCTGCACATGGCCAAGGAACAGGCAGAGATGGCCAACCGCGCAAAGTCCGAGTTTCTGGCCAACATGAGCCACGAACTGCGCACCCCGCTGAACGCCATCATCGGTTTCTCGGAAATCATGCGTGACGAGATGTACGGGCCCATCGGAAATCGTCAGTACGCCGAGTACATCGGCGATATCCACCACAGCGGCGCGCACCTGCTGTCGGTCATCAACGACATCCTGGACCTGTCAAAGGCGGAATCGGGGCATCTGGAACTGCGCGAGCAGGAAGTCGACCTTCCCCTTCTGCTCGATTCAGCATTGCGAATCGCACGCACCCGCGACGGCACCGATGGCTTGACGATCATCAATCGGGCCGTTGAGCACGATGTACCCGAGGTCATGGCGGACAGTCGTCTGATCAAGCAGATCTTCATCAACCTTCTGTCCAATGCCATCAAGTTCACCGAACCTGGCGGACAGATCACCGTCGACATCAAGCTTGTTCCCGATGGCCTGGAACTCACTGTCGCCGACACCGGCATCGGAGTCCCCAGCGATCAGCAGGAACGGGTGTTCGAGCCATTCGTCCAGGGTGAAACCGGGCTCTCGCGCAGGTTCGAGGGAACCGGGCTCGGCCTGTCGCTTTCACGTTCCCTGGCCCAGTTGCACGGTGGCACGTTGCGTCTGAAGAGTGTGCCGGGCGTCGGGACGAACGCGGTTCTCTGGTTGCCTGCGTCGCGCATATGCAAGCTCTAATTGCCGGAAACAAAAGCTGAAAAGCACGCTTGGCTATTTCGAATACCCGCTGGTATAGTCCCGTACCAAGAATAAGAAGAAGCTAATTTACACGGGGAGGCCTTGAGTGGCGATGCCAGCAGCATCGACAGCCGGGGAGGTGACGCTCAGCGTCAACGGCGTGTCGAAATACTTTGGTGGTGTGCGGGCGGTGGACAATGTCTCCGTCGACATACCGAAGGGCAGTATTTTTTCCATCATCGGACCCAATGGTGCGGGGAAGACATCACTGGTCAACATGATCAGTGGTTTCTATACCCCCAACACGGGATCGATCGTCTTCCATGGCGAAGACATCACGGCGCTCCGTCCCAACGAGAGGGCCGAACGCGGAATAGCGCGAACATTCCAGAACATCGCACTGTTCGCCGGCATGAATGTGCTCGAGAACCTGATGCTCGGTCGACACATTCACATGAAGTCCAACCTGCTGAAGGCCTGTCTGTACTGGGGGCCAAACCAGCGGGAGGAAATCCGTCACCGTGCCCGTTGCGAGGAGATCATCGATTTCCTGAAACTGAACGATCTGCGCAAGCAGTCGACAGGCGCTCTCGCTTACGGTTACCAGAAGCGCGTCGAACTGGGCCGCGCCCTCGCGCTGGAGCCGGACCTGCTGCTGCTGGACGAGCCGATGGCCGGCATGAACTCCGAGGAAAAGGAAGACATGGCCCGCTATGTCCTCGACGTGAACGAGGAACTGGGCACCACCATCATCCTGATCGAACATGACATGGGGGTCGTGATGGATATCTCGACCCGTATCGCCGTGCTCGACCAGGGCACGAAGATCGCGGAGGGCACGCCAGCAGAAATCCAGGCCGATCCTGCCGTGATCCAGGCCTATCTCGGCACATCACACTAAGGGGGTTTTGGAATGACCAATGCAGACACCCTCGGCGCGCTGCTGCTTGAGAACGAGCGGACCCGACCGACCAAGCCCGCGATCCGTGAAAAGGATCTTGGCATCTGGCGCACCTACAGCTGGGCCGACTATGCCGGGAATGTCCGTGATTTCGCCATGGGACTGGCAAAGCTCGGCTTTGGCCCCGGCGACAAGCTCTGTGTCGCGGGCAACAATCGCCCACGCCTCTACTGGGCCGAAATGGCTGCCATCTGCCTGGGCGGCACGGCAGTCCCCGTCTATCAGGACGCCATCGCGACTGAGCTGAAGTTCGTCCTCAACAATGCCGAAGTGAAGGTGATCGTGGCCGAGGATCAGGAGCAGGTGGACAAGATCCTGTCCCTGCGCGACGGCCTGACCGGACTCGAGTACCTGGTCTATGACGACTCGCGCGGCATGGCTGAACTTGCGGATGATCCGACGATCATGAGCTTCGAGGCCGTGCAGGCCGAAGGCGTCGCGTACGGGCAGGCAAATCCGGCCGCGTTCGAGACCGCGATCGCCGCAGTGAAGCCGACCGACATTGCATTCATGGTCTACACCTCCGGCACCACCGGCAATCCGAAGGGTGTCATGCTCTCGCACGCCAACATGGTGGAGACAGCGCGGACCTTCCTGGCCAACGAGGATGTTCGGGAGAGCGACGACATGTTCTCCTACCTGCCCCTCGCCTGGGTCGGTGAAGCCATGTACAGCACGACGGTCAGCCTGATGTGCGGCTGTGCCTGCAACTGCCCCGAAAGCCCGGAGACGTTCCGGCGGGATGGTCGCGAACTTGGCGCGACCGGGTTCGTCGCGGCGCCCCGCAGTCTGGAAATGATCCTGTCCGAGATTCAGGTGAAGGCCAATGACGCCTCCGGCCTGAAGCGATGGGTCTTCAATACCTTCCGGGATGTGGCCGTTGAAATCGAGAACAGGAAGGCAGAGGGACAGCCGATCTCGCTTGGAATGAAGCTGAAACGCGCCATCGGCGAGATACTGGTCTACGGCCCGATCCGCGACCAGTATGCCTTCCGCCGGGCCCGCTGGGTCTACGTCGGCGGTGCGCCGCTGGGACCCGACTCGTTCCGCTTCTTCCGCGCCATGGGCATCAATCTGAAGCAGGTCTACGGCTCGACGGAAGTCTCCGGCCTGGTGACCCTGCAAACAGACAAGCAGGCATCTCCTGACCATGTCGGCACCCCCTGTGACGGCATCGACGTGAAGATTGCCGAGAATGGCGAAGTTCTGATCAAGAGTGCCGGCGTCTTCCAGGGCTATTACAAGAACGAGGACGCCAGTCGGGAAGCCATCACGGAAGACGGCTGGTTCCGCACCGGTGACGCGGGCATTCTGGAAAGCTCCGGACAGCTGACGATCATCGACCGTGCCAAGGACGTGGGCAAGCTGGTCGACGGGTCGCCGTTCGCACCACAGTTCGTCGAGAACAAGCTGAAGTTCAGCCCCTACATCTCGGAGGCCGTCTCCTTCGGTCACGAGAAGCCATATGTCTGCGCCATGATCGCGATCGACATGAACACGGTGGGCAACTGGGCCGAGAAGCTGGGGCTTGCCTACACCAACTACATGGACCTGACGCACAAGCAGGAAGTCCGCGACCTGATCGTGGAGGAGATCAAACGGATCAATCCCTCGCTGCCGGAAGTGAGCAGAATCAAGCGTTTCCTGCTGCTTGCAAAGGATCTGGATGCGGACGACGCGGAAGTGACACGTACCCGCAAGCTGCGCCGCGGCTTCATTGCCGAGAAATACGCGCCGGTCATCGACGCCTTCTACAACGGGGGCAAGGAGGTCGAGATGGCCACCGAAGTGACATTCGAGGACGGACGCAAGTCGATGCTGGATACGCGCCTGACCATTCTGGAAGCGGCCTGAGGGGGAATTCGAGATGGATATGTTCGCCGTCTGGTACTTCGTGGAAACGACGATCAACGGAGCCCTGATCGGGCTGATGTACGCCCTGATCGCACTGGGGTTCGTGCTGATCTACAAGTCAACTGACGCCATCAACTTTGCCCAGGGTCAGTTCGTCATGATCTCGGGCGTCATGGTCGCGGCACTCTCCGCTGATTATGGGGTACCCATCGTCCTGGGTGCGATCATCGCGCTTGTCTTCATGATCCTGTTCAACGTGATGCTGGAACGCATCGTGCTGCGCCCCATGATCGGGCGGCCCGTGGTCGCGATCATCATGGCGACCATTGGTCTGGCAGCATTCCTCGAGGGACTGTTCCCGATGATCTTCGGGGCCACCACCCGCGCGCTGGACCTCGGAATTCCCAATGATCCGATCATCGTCGGTACGGTCTATCTGACCCCGATCAACGTGGTGGGCGGTGCCGTGGCACTGACTTTCTTCGGAGCGTTCTCGATCTTCTTCATGAAGTCACGCAAGGGCGTCGCGTTGCGCGCGGTGGCCGACAACCATCAGGTCTCCATGGCCATGGGCATCAATGTCGAGCGCTACTTCGTGCTGGCCTGGTCCATGGCCGGCGTCGTTGCCGTGCTCGGCGGTCTGCTCTGGGGCAGCGCCATCGGCGTCGACAACACACTGGCCGTGGTTGGCCTGAAGGTTTTCCCGGTGGTGATCCTCGGCGGCCTCGAAAGCATCATCGGCGCCATCGTCGGCGGTATCATCGTCGGCGTGATCGAAGCCTGGGGCGGCACCTATATCGACCCGGCGATGACCCAGCCCTGGTTCCGCGAATTCTTCCCCTTCGAGGGTGGCGGGACCAAGGACTTCCTTCCCTATCTGCTGATGATCGTGGTGCTGTTCTTCAAGCCCTACGGCCTGTTCGGCAAAGTCCAAATCGAAAGGGTCTGAAGCCGTGTTTCATCGCGAAAGTGGATACTACAAGACGACCTACGCCAGCGACTCGGCGCTTTATCCCCTGCCGATCGCCAGGTTCGCCGTGGCCGGGTTCGCCGTGCTGTTCTTCGTCGTCGCGCCGCTGCTGGTCAGCAGCTACTACCTGACGATCCTGAACCTGGTCGGCATTGCCATCGTCGGTGCGCTGGGCCTGAACATCCTGGTCGGCCTGACCGGTCAGATTTCCATTGGCCACGCGGCCTTCATGTCGGTCGGTGCCTATACGGCGGCGAACCTGGCAACCCGATTTGACCTGCCGTTCTGGATCACCCTGCCCGCCGGCGGGCTGATGGCCGCTGCAATCGGCATCATCGTCGGCTTCCCCTCGGTGCGCATCAAGGGGCTGTACCTCGCCATTTCCACCCTGGCGGCGCAGTTCATCATCGACTGGTTCATCGTGCATACGCCCGCCATCTCGGGCGGTTTCCAGGCATCCATCCAGGTGCCCCGGCCGAGTGTCTTCGGCATCGTGCTGGACACGCAGCGGGAACTCTACATGTTCATTCTGGTCACGGTGGTCATCGCCATCGTCATCGCACTGAACATTGCGCGCAGCCGCATCGGAAGAGCCTTCATCGCCATTCGCGACCAGGACATCGCTGCCGAGATTCTCGGCATCGACGTACGACGCTACAAGCTGATGGCCTTCGCCATATCGTCCTTCTACGCGGGCGTCACCGGGGTGCTCTACACCTACTATTCCGGTGTCGCGAACAACGAGTTCTTTCCCCTCGTCGTCTCGATCGACTACCTCGCCATGGTCATCATCGGCGGCATGGGCTCTGTACTGGGCGCCATCTTCGGGGCAACCTTCGTCACGCTGCTGCCGATTGCCATTGATCTGGTCATGACGTCCGTCGGGCCATATCTGATCGATGACGCGGGTGCACTGTCCGGGATCAAGTCGCACATGCGGCTGATCCTGTTCGGCGGCCTGATCATGTTCTTCCTGGTCGTTGAACCGGAGGGACTGAACCGCCTGTGGCTGAATATCCGGAGTTATTTCCGGGTCTGGCCGTTTTCGTACTAGACTGTCGCCAAGCCCCAATCAGAAAAACGGGGCATTAACATCCAAGGGAGGAACCACCCATGAAACGCATACTTGCCACGATCGCAGTGGCTGGCGGTCTTGCCGCCATGACCGCTGCCCAGGCCGGGGAGATCGTCATCGGCCAGATGACGGACCGTACCGGCCCGACCGCAAACGTCGGCAACCCGTTGGCCGACGGCGCGCAGGACTATATCGACCTGATCAATTCCCAGGGCGGAGTCGGCGGCCACACGATCCGCATGCTGGAAGTCGACAACCAGTACAAGGTGCCGCCGGCGGTTGAAGGCTATCAGCGCTTCAAGTCAGAAGGTGCGGTCCTGGTCGGGCTCTATGGTACGCCCATCACCCAGGCGCTGACCGCTGACCTGCAGAAGGACAAGATTCCGGGCACCAGCCCGGGTTTCGGCACCGCGGCTTCAGCCGATGGCGCCGCCTTCCCCTATCTGTTTCCGGCTGCATCCAGCTACTGGTCGCAGGCAGGCGCGGCAGTTGAATATGCCAAGCAGCAGATGGGTGGCCTGAAGGGCAAGAAGATCGCCTACCTGTTCTACGACAATCCCGCAGGTCGTGAAGGACTGCCGGTGCTGCGCAAGCTGTCCGGACTGGAGGGTTTCACCCTGAACGAGTTCCCGGTCCCCGCACCGGGCATCGAGATGGACAACCAGGCCCGCGACATCGCCCGCCGTTTCCGGGCCGATTTCGTGATCAGCCACCTGTTCGGTCGCGCACCGTCGGTGCAGATCAACGCGCTGAAGCGTGCCGGGTTCTCCCTCGACAAGGTCGTGTCCTTCGTCTGGGGTGCGTCTGAAGCCGACGTTGCCGCTGCTGGTGGCTTTGAGGCCGCCGAGGGCTATGCCGGTCTGCAGTTCGCCGGCGTTGGTGATGACTTCCAGGTCCGTCGCGATATCAAGGCCATGTACAAGGCGCAGGGCAAGGACGTGCGTGAGAGCATGGCTTCGACCGTGTTCTACAACCGTGGCCTGCTGATTGCCGCACTGCATGTCGAGGCGCTGCGCAATGCAGTTGCCGCGAATGGCGGCAAGGCAGACGTGACCGGCACCCAGGTTCGCGATGGCTTCCACCAGATCAAGGACTTTTCACTCGGTGGGCTGATTCCGCCGCTGAACCTTGGTGGTGGCGATCACGAGGGTGGCGGCTGGACCCGCGTCTTCAAGGTGACGAAGGACGGTTTTGCCCCTGCATCCGATTGGTTCAAGGGCTATCGTGACGTCGTCTTCGGGATGATCAAGGAAGAGACAGCCAAGAAGAACTGATCTCTGACTGACCATTTGCCGGGCTGTCGCTCGCGACAGCCCGGCGCTTGATACATTTTCAGAAGGCCGCCGTCATGCTCGCGATCAACAACATTGAAGTGATCTACAACAACGTCGTCCTGGTGCTGAAAGGCATCTCGATAGACGTCAAGCCGCAGTCGATCACGACGATCCTGGGGGCGAACGGTGCCGGCAAGACAACGACACTGAAGTCCATTTCCGGGCTTCTGAAGCCGGAGCGCGGGCAGATCACGCGCGGCTCCATCGAATTCAACGGCGAGCGCATCGACAAGCTGGCACCGCACGAGACCGTCAAGAAGGGTGTGGTCCAGGTCTTCGAGGGCCGCCGTGTCTTCACCCATCTGAGCATCGAGGACAATCTGCTCGCCGGGGCGCATATCGTCTCCGACATGAAGACCGTCCGCGACATGATCGATCAGGTCTACACCTTCTTCCCGCGCCTGAAGGAACGCCGCACGGGTCAGGCCGGTTACCTGTCAGGTGGTGAACAGCAGATGCTGGCCATCGGACGCGCCCTGATGTCGAACCCCAAGATGATCATGCTCGACGAGCCATCGCTGGGCCTCGCCCCGATGATCATCGAGGAGATCTTCGGCATCATCCAGAGGATGCGCAAGGAAGCCGGTGTCACCATCCTGCTGGTGGAACAGAACGCCAATCTGGCGCTGTCCATCGCCGACCATGGCTACGTCATGGAGAACGGTTCCATCGTGATGGAGGGACCGGCCAAGGAACTGCTGGCCAACTCCGACATCCAGGAGTTCTATCTCGGCATCGGCGAAGGCGGCAGCAAGAAGTCGTTCCGCGATGTGAAGCACTACCGTCGCCGCAAGCGCTGGCTCGGCTGAGCTATCCGGCTCAGGCGGGAAACTGCAACTCCACCGTCACGGCTTCCGGTCCGCGCACGAAGACCTGTCGGATCGGTCGCCCCGGCACATCGTTTTCCCGATACTTCAGGCCCGCAGCCTTGATGGCTGACACCTGTGTCGCGTGATCGCCACCGCGAAAGGCGAAATGGTCCACCGGGCCCGGAACATTCTCCCCACCGTCATCCGGCACACCGACCAGATGCACGATGGCCTCACCCGGTTCCGAGCCGTAGAGCCAGTAGCCGGGGAAATCGAAGTCAGGCCGCGCGCCTACGTGCAGCCCGACGACCGTCTCGAAGAACCGGCGCATGCCCTCGAGATCACGGCAGCGGACATTCACATGGTCCAGTCGCATCAAAGCACCTCGGTTTCGACTTCCCTGCCCCTCTCGGCCACGACCAGTTTCCCGTCCTGACGCTCGATGCGCGTGATGGAGCAATTGTCGGGACGGAAGATCGTGACGCGATCATCGCCTGTCAGCAGACCGACGATCGTGTTGATGGCGACGAAATGGCTGCTGATCACCGTATCCGTCTCGATCTCCTCGATCGCCTTCAACAGGTCCGCGCGCCAGTCGGCCAGATGCAGGGCATCCGGATCAGACCAGCGACCGGCCATGATCCCGGTCAGCCACTGCCGACGTGCGCCAAGGTCCTCGGTCGGGGACGGCACTTCGGTCACGCGCGGCTCGATGCGTGCCGGGGATCCCCACACCGCCTCCAGCGCCGATATGGTTTCCCGCGTACGGCGCATCGGGCTGGTCACCATCGGCAGGGGGCCGAGCGGACCCAGTGTGTCGGCCATCGCAAGCGCCTGGTGGATGCCGACCTTGTCCAGCGGCGGATCATGATCCTCGTCGAATGCCGCCGCAGCCTTGCCATGTCGTACCAGATAGATCTTCGTCATCGTCCCCTGCCCCTCCCCGGGCGTCGGTCATCAATCGGTCATTCAGTCGCCTGCGGGCGCAGGCTCGGTTGCCGCAGGTTTGCCGTCCGTGGCCGCCACCTTGTCACTATCATGATAATCCGATTCCATCCTGCGCAGGCGGCGCTCGATATGCCCCGCAGGCTTCGTGAAACGCGCCAGCAACAGGTAGAAGACCGGCACGACGAACAGCGACAGGATGGTGGAGAAGCCGATACCACCAATGATCACGATCCCCAGGACTTCCCGCGTTTCGGCCCCTGCCCCGGTCGCCATGGCCAGCGGCAAGGCCCCGAGCGCGGTCGAGATCGTTGTCATCAGGATGGGCCGCAGGCGAATGACCGCCGCCTCCAGCACGGCATCCGACACCGATTTGCCTTCGTCACGCAGCTGGTTGGCGAATTCGACGATCAGGATCGCGTTCTTCGCCGTCAGCCCGATCAGCATGACGATGCCGATCTGGCTGTAAACATTGATCGAAAGCCCCGCGATGATCAGTGCGCCAAGGGCGCCCGTCACCGCCAGCGGTACGGCGGTCAGGATCACGAAGGGATGCACGAAACTCTCGAACTGCGCCGCCAGAGCCAGGAAGACGATGACCAGCGCCATGGCAAAGGTGAAGTAGAGCGCACCGGTCGATGACCGGAACTCCTCACTCTCACCGGCAAAGGTGATGCGTGCGTCACCGGGCAGGGTCCGGCGTGCCGCATCCTCCAGGTACTTCAGCGCATCCCCCAGTGTGTAACCTTCGGCCAGCGCCGCCGTGATGGTGATCGACCGCAGCCGGTCCGTGCGTTTCAGGCTTCCGGCCGTCGCCCCTTCCGTCATGGTGACCAGGTTGGAGAGCGGGATGAGTTGCCCTGTCGTGGCGGACTTCACATACATGTTGCGGAGGTCCTCCGGCGTGGCGCGGTCGCTCTGCTGCGCACGCAGGATCACCGGATACTGCTTGCCGCCCCGTTCCAGGTTCGTCACCCGGCGCTCGCCCAGCATGGTCTCCAGCGTGCGCCCGATTTCGTCCACCTGAACGCCAAGTGCGGCGGCCCGGTCCCGGTTGATGGCAACGCTGAGTTCCGGAACGGTCTGATCGAAGTCCTTGTCCGGGTTGCGCAGCCCCGGATTCTTCCGCGCTTCGGCCAGCAGCAGCTCTGCCCAGGCGTCGAGTTCCTCATAGCTCGGGCCGCCGATCACGACCTGTACCGGCGTCTGGGAGAACCGCTGGCCCAGCGGTGGGCGGCCAAACGCGAATGCCTTGATGCCCGGGATACTGAGCATCTTCGGGAACACCTGGCCAATTACCTGCCCCTGGGTGATCGTCCGCTCCGACCAGTCCTTCAGCCGCACGATGCCGAAGGCGGAATTCACGTCGCCGGGTCGCCCGCCAAACCCGGGGGCGAGAATGATCAGCGTACGGTCTGCCTGGCCGCTGTCGACGTAGGGTTGCAACGCAGCCTCGACTTCCTGGGTATAGCGGTCGGTATAGTCGAGACTGCTGCCCTCCGGCGCTGAGACGGAAACGAAGATGATCCCGCGGTCCTCCCGCGGGGCTAGCTCGTTGGGCAGGGCAAGCAGCAGCAGATAGGCAAGCGCGGAAACGGCGACAGCCAGTGCAACGATCACCAGCGGGACCGATACCGCACGACGCAGCAACCAGCCGTACCCGCTCGACATGCCCTTGAAGACACCTTCGGTGGCGCGCCCCAATGCCCCCGCATTGCTGCTGGGCCGCAGCAGCTTGGAACAGAGCATCGGCGTCAGGGTAAGGGCGACGAAGCTGGAGAAGATCACGGCTGTTGCGACCGCGATGCCGAATTCGCGGAACAATCGACCGACATTGCCTTCGAGGAAGGAGATCGGCACGAAGACGGCGACCAGCACCACGGTCGTCGCAATCACCGCGAAGGCAATCTGGCGCGCGCCCCGCGTCGCGGCGAGCAATGGAGGTTCGCCATTCTCGATCCGTCGGTGAATGTTCTCCAGCACGACAATTGCGTCATCCACCACAAGTCCGATGGCCAGAACGAGGGCCAGCATGGTCAGGACGTTGATCGAATAATCGAGGGAACCGAGGACGATGAAGGCAGAGAGGATCGACACCGGAATGGCAAGCGCCGGAATGAGCGTCGCCCAGATGGACCGCAGGAACACGAAGATGACCAGCACCACCAGTGCCATGGCGATCCCCAGCGCGCGGTAGACCTCCCGTATCGACTCCTCCACGAAGACCGCCTGGTCGAAGGACACAACCAGTTCCATGCCGACCGGCAGACCCGGCTTCACGTTCTCGAGTTCCTTGCGAACCCCCTCCGCTACCGCCAGCGTGTTCGACTTCGATTGCCGGATGATCCCGATGCCGATGGCGGTGCGGCCATTGGCACGGAACTTGGTCCGTTCGTCCTCCGGTCCCAGCTCGACATCGGCGATCTCGCTCAGCCGGATGAAATAGTCGTTCCGGTCGGCAACGACGATGTTGCGGAACTCCTCGACACTGCGCAGTGCCGTTCGCGATTTCACCGCGAACTCGCGCTCGACCGATTCGATCCGACCCGACGGCAGTTCGATGTTCTGCTGTCTCAGCGCGTCCTCGACATCGCTCACCGTCAGTCCACGCGCGGCCAGCTCACCCTTTCGCAGCCAGATGCGCATGGCGTAGCGCTTGCCCCCACCGGTGCGCACGCGGGCAACGCCGTCCACGACGCTGAACCGGTCCATGATCTGGCGTTCGGCATAGTCGGTCAGTTCCAGCGCGTTGAGCCGGTCACTGGTCAGCACCAGCCACATCATGGCGCGGGCGTCGGCTTCCGTCTTGGCGACACGCGGCGGATCGGCCTCATCCGGCAGCCGGTTGATGGCCCGACTGACGCGGTCACGCACGTCGTTTGCCGCCGCATCGATGTCACGGCTGAGGTTGAACTCCACCGAGATGGATGAAGATCCTTCCTGACTGGTGGAACTGATCTTCTTCACACCGCCGATTCCGGCGACCTCATCCTCCAGAACCTGGGTGATCTGGGATTCGATGATCTCCGGCGATGCTCCGCGCCAGATGGTGTTGATGGAGACGATGGGCGGATCAATGTCGGGATACTCGCGGATCGTCATGCCCTGATAGGCAAAGATGCCGAAGATCATCAGGACCAGGCTGAGCACCGTGGCGAAGACCGGTCGCTTGATTGCAACGTCCGAGAGGACCATGCCGAACTCCCTGCCTGATCAGATCACGTCAGGCTGATGGTTTCTGAACCGCATCACCGATGTTGCTGCGGATGTTCACCTCCGAGCCGGGACGCACCTTCTGAATGCCGCCCACGACGACGATATCCTCCGCCGCCAGTCCGGAGGTCACTTCGGCCTGGCCAGGTCGCCGACGACCGATGGTGACGGCGCGCCGTTCCGCCTTGCCGTCAACGATCACGAAGACGAACATGCCGTCATCCACAGCGATGATCGCCTCCTCCGGCACCATGAGTGCGCCATCCTTGGCGCCATAGGCCAGATCGACGGTAAGGAACATGCCGGGGCGCAGCACCCCTTCCTTGTTTGCCAGCTCCGCGCGCACTGTCACCGCGCGGGTTGCCGGATTGATCCGGGTATTGACCGTGGCGACCACGCCTTCCAGCACCACATCCGGATAGGCGGCGGTGCGGGCGGTGACCAGAAGACCGGGATGCACGGAGGCCAGTGCGGTCTCCGGCACATCGAAATCCAACTTGACGATAGAAATGTCATCCAGGGTCACGATCTCGTCCCCCGGCGTGACCAGTGCGCCCTGACTGACCTTCCGCAGGCCAAGCCGACCCGAGAACGGTGCCTTCAGTTCGTAATTGCGCAGGCGTGCCTCGATCTGCGCGACAGCGGCATCTGCCTCTGCCAGATCCTGGGCCAGTTCCTCCGTGCGGCTGGCCGTCACGGCGCGGGCGTCCCGCAGCTTCACGCCGCGTTCGTAGTTCTGGCGGGCCCTGGTCTGACGCGCAACGGCCTCATCGCGCTCCGCCAGTATCTCCACGGCATCAAGGCGCAACAGGACTGCGCCCTGGCGCACCGTGTCGCCTTCGCGAAAACGGATATCGGCCACGCGTCCGGCGACCTTGCTGGTGATCGTCACCGCCTCGTTGGCGCGGGTGGTGCCGATGGCCTGAATGGTATCCACCAGACGCTCCGACGTGACCGGGGCCACATCGACGAGAACCGCCCCGCCACCAAATCGCTGGCCGGCGCTCGACTCCGCGAAATAGGGTCCGATGATCGGCAGATCAGCACGCGCCTGCCAGACCAGATAGCCAACGAGCGCAAGCACCGCGATGACGACAAGCTGAATTCCAAGACGCAAGCCGGAAACTCCCGTGAATGCCCAGAGACCCGTCAGGCGATCCGGTATTTGACCTTGAGACCGCCCGGTCCCCGCGCGAAGTTAACGTGTCGTATACCAGTGGCAAATGCTATTTGCAGTACCCCCGGTCACGATCAGGTGCCGGGATGTTTGCCCGGCAGGCGGCGGGAGGCCCGAATGACGACCCTGTTCATGACACACACCGAATGTCTGTTCCACGACACCGGCTCCGGACACCCCGAACGGCCCGACCGGCTGCGTGCCGTGTTTCATGCCATCGACGAGACCACTTACCCGGACCTCGTAAGGCGGGAGGCACCGCTGGCCACCGATGCGCAGCTCGCGCTGGCCCATTCGGATGCCTACGTGCAGAAGCTGAATGCAGCGATACCGGAAAGCGGGCGGCGCAACCTGGACCCCGATACCGTTGTCTCGCCGGGATCGGCCGAGGCCTCTCGGCGGGCAGCGGGTGCCGTCATTGCCGCCGTCGATGCGGTCTTTGCCGGAGATGCCGACAATGCATTCTGTGCGATCCGTCCCCCCGGCCACCATGCGGAGCCGGATCGCCCCATGGGGTTCTGCCTGTTCAACAATGCCGCAATCGGTGCCCTGCATGCGCGGCGGGCACATGGGATACGGCGGGTGGCCGTACTGGACTTCGACGTGCATCACGGCAACGGCACCCAGGCCCGGTTCCGCGATGATCCTGAACTGATGTACCTGTCCTCCCACCAGTGGCCGCTCTACCCGGGCACAGGTGCAGCGCACGAGACCGGGGTCGCCGACAATCTGGTCAACCTGTGTCTGGAGCCGACAGCGGGGTCCGAGGAGTTCCGGCGCGCCTGGTCGGAGACCGGCCTGCCGCGCCTGCGGGCCTTTGCGCCGGAGCTGGTGATCATCTCCGCCGGGTTCGACGGGCATGAGCGCGACCCGCTGGCCAGCCTGAACCTGACCGACGCTGACTACGGCTGGATCACCGGCGAAATCATGACCATCGCCACGGAATGTTGCGACGGTCGCCTTGTTTCGGTGCTGGAGGGAGGGTACGACCTTGATGCCCTGCAATCGGCGACACGCGTCCATGTCTCGACACTGCAGGGTGAAACAGCACCGCCGACGGAGGGATCATGACAGACGACACGGCCATGCCTGAGGACATCGCGGCGCTGAGTTTCGAGGCCGCGCTGGCGGAACTTGAAACCATCGTCCAGAAGCTCGAGTCGGGTTCCGTCGATCTGGAGAAATCCATCGACATGTATGCCCGTGGCAGCCTGCTGAAGGCCCATTGTGAAACGAAGCTGAAGGCGGCCGAAGCACGCGTCGAGAAGCTGGTGATCAGTCCCGATGGCCGTCCCGGCGATGCGGTTCCGTTCGAAACGGATTGACGGCTGATGTCCGAAACCCAACTGGCGACCGCCCTGGCAGGCGCTGCTCAGGCGGTAGAGGCGGAGATTGACCGGCTGCTGCCCCTGCCCGCCACACTGGAGGCTCGGGTCCACGCGGCAATGCGCTATGCGCTGTTTGCCGGCGGCAAGCGCCTCCGTCCCTTCCTGGTGATGACCAGTGCCGACCTGCTGGGCGTCCCGATGGAGAACGCGATACGCGCCGCTGCGGCCGTCGAGATGATTCATACCTATTCCCTGATCCATGACGACCTGCCTGCCATGGACGACGACGACCTGCGGCGTGGCAAGCCGACCTGTCACCGGGAATTCGACGAGGCAACGGCGGTCCTGGCCGGAGACGCACTGCAGCCGCTCGCCTTCCGGGTGCTGGCCGAACCGGAAACCGACCCCGATCCGGAGATCCGCATGGAACTGGTCCGCACACTCGCCGATGCCATCGGGGCGGACGGCATGGTCGGCGGTCAGATGATCGACCTGCAGGCCGAGACCGAGACTTACGACCTGGCGCAGATCACCCGCCTGCAGGACCTCAAGACCGGCGCGCTGATCTCCTGGTCCGTCGAGGCCGGGGCCATTCTGGGACGCGCGACAAAGGCGGAGCGCAGTGCGCTGGCAACCTATGGCCTGGAGATCGGTCTCGCCTTCCAGATCGCGGACGATCTGCTGGATATCGAGGGCGATGAGGCGCAGATGGGCAAGGCCGTTGCCAAGGATGCCGATGCGGGCAAGGCCACTTTCATTGGCCTGCTTGGGGTCGAGGGCGCGCGGAATCGCGCAGCCGAACTGGTGGATTCAGCGGTTGCACGCCTTGATTTGTTTGGCCAAAACGCCTTTCTATTAAGAGACATCGCGCGTTTCATGATCGAACGCCGATCCTGAAGGCCGACCTTTGCGACACTGCCGCCGCAACGGAACGCGCCACCGGGAACAATCATGGGAGGCCATGCTTGGCCGACACATCCAAGACGCCGCTGCTCGACACGATCAATTCCCCCGCTGATCTGCGCACGCTGGAGCCATCGCAACTGCGCCAGCTTGCCGATGAATTGCGGACGGAAACCATCGATGCCGTCTCCGTAACCGGCGGGCACCTGGGTGCCGGACTGGGCGTTGTCGAACTGACGGCGGCCCTGCACTACGTCTTCAACACGCCGGACGACAAGCTGATCTTCGATGTCGGACACCAGTGCTACCCGCACAAGATCCTGACCGAACGGCGTGACCGTATCCGCACGCTGCGCGCGGCTGGCGGGCTTTCCGGTTTCACCAAGCGGTCAGAGAGCGTCTACGACCCCTTCGGCGCGGCCCATTCATCGACGTCGATCTCCGCCGGGCTGGGTTTCGATGTGGCCCACCAGATGCTGGGCCAGTCGCACCGCGTCGTCTCCGTCATCGGCGATGGTTCCATGTCCGCAGGCATGGCCTATGAGGCCATGAACAACGCCGGTGGCATGAAGAGCCGCATGGTCGTCATCCTGAACGACAACGACATGTCGATCGCCCCGCCGGTTGGCGCGATGAGTGCCTATCTCTCCCGCCTGATCTCCGGCAAGCCCTATCTCAGCCTGCGCCAGGTCGGCAAGCAGCTGGCGCAGAAGTTCCCGCGCTCCTTCGAGAAGATGGCGGAGCGGGCGGAGGAATTCGCGCGCGGCATGCTGACCGGCGGCACCATGTTCGAAGAGATGGGCTTCTATTACGTCGGCCCCGTGGATGGCCACAACATCGACCACCTGTTGCCCGTGCTGGAGAACGTGCGTGACGCGAAGCACGGTCCGATCCTGGTGCATGTGGTCACCGAAAAGGGCAAGGGCTACCTGCCTGCGGAGCAGTCGGCGGACAAGTATCACGGCGTCGCGAAGTTCGATGTCGTCACCGGCACCCAGATGAAGGGCAAGTCCAACGCCCCCGCCTACACCAAGGTCTTCGCCAATGCCCTGGTGCAGGAGGCGGAGAAGGATGAGCGGATCGTCGCCGTCACCGCCGCCATGCCCTCCGGCACCGGTCTGGACATCTTCGGCAAGGCATTCCCTGAGCGCACCTTCGACGTCGGCATCGCGGAGCAGCATGCCGTGACCTTCTGCGCCGGGATGGCGGCAGGTGGCCTGAAACCCTTCGCCGCGATCTATTCGACCTTCCTGCAGCGCGGCTACGACCAGGTCGTTCATGATGTTGCGATCCAGCGCCTGCCGGTGCGTTTCGCCATCGACCGGGCCGGACTGGTGGGCGCGGACGGCCCGACCCATGCCGGATCATTCGACATCACCTATCTCGCCACCCTGCCCGGATTCGTTGTCATGGCGGCGGGGGACGAGGCCGAACTGGTCCACATGGTCGCCACCGCGGCGGAGATCGACGACCGTCCCTCCGCCTTCCGCTTCCCGCGTGGTGAGGGTGTTGGCGTGGACATGCCGCAGACCGGCGTACCGCTGGAGATCGGCAAGGGCCGCATCCTGCGCGAAGGCACCTCCGTCGCGATCCTGTCCTTCGGCGCGCGACTGGCGGAAGTGCTGCGGGCCGCCGACGATCTGGCCGCCATGGGCCTGAGCGCCACCGTCGCCGACGCCCGCTTCGCCAAGCCGCTGGACGAGGATCTGATCGCCCGGCTGGCACGGGAGCATCCACTGCTGGTCACCATCGAGGAAGGCGCGGTCGGCGGCTTCGGCAGCCATGTGCTGCAGTTCCTGGCGACCAATGACCTGCTGGATGGCCTGAAGGTGCGTCCGATGGTTCTGCCGGACTGCTTCATCGATCAGGACAAGCCGGAGAAGATGTACGATCAGGCCGGTCTGAATGCGCCGCAGATCGTCACCACGGTGGTTTCCGCCCTGGGTATCGATACCCATGCCACAGCCCCTGCCCGCGCCTGACGCGGCAGCACACTGATCCGCGCCGCGCCCCTTTCCTTCCGCTTGGGTATGACGCATATTGGGTGTGGATGTTCACGTTGTGGTCCCATCTCCTGACCACTGTTTTCTTGGCGCGGGATAGATATGGCAACGTCACTGGGCGAGCTCGACAGCACCTTCAAGCATGCCCTGATGGAGGCGGAGGCCCCGATCTGGCTGCCGGAGCGTGCTGACCGTCCGCTGAAGACCGAAGGCGGCAAGGCGCTCAAGATCGTTTCCGATTACGAACCGGCAGGCGACCAGCCACAGGCCATCGCCGAACTGGTTTCCGGTGTCCGGGCCGGGGACCGCGACCAGGTGCTGCTGGGCGTCACCGGCTCCGGCAAGACCTTCACCGTCGCGCACCTGATTCAGGAGGTGCAGCGCCCCGCCGTCATCATGGCACCGAACAAGACACTGGCGGCGCAGCTCTATGGCGAGATGAAGTCGTTCTTCCCCGACAATGCGGTGGAATATTTCGTTTCCTACTACGACTACTATCAGCCGGAAGCCTATGTGCCCCGGACCGACACCTATATCGAGAAGGACGCGTCCATCAACGAACAGATCGACCGGATGCGCCATTCCGCGACCCGGTCGCTGCTGGAACGTGATGACGTCATCGTCGTGGCCTCGGTCAGTTCGATCTACGGTATCGGCTCCGTCGAGACCTATTCCGACATGACCATGAACATCGCCAAGGGGGATCGCGTCGATCAGCGCGCCCTGCTGGGGCGGCTGGTGGAACTGCAATACAAGCGCAATGATACCGCGTTCGCGCGCGGAGCCTTTCGCGTGCGCGGTGACACGGTGGAGGTCTTCCCCAGCCATCAGGAAGACCGTGCCTGGCGCTTCTCCCTGTTCGGCGACGAACTGGAGGAGATCGTCGAGTTCGATCCCCTGACCGGGGAGAAGGCGCAGAGCCTCGACAGCGTGAAACTCTACGCCAACAGCCATTACGTGACACCACGCCCGACGCTGCAGCAGGCGGTGAAGGAGATCAAGGTCGAGCTGGCCGTGCGGCTGGAGCAGTTGAATGCGGAGGGCAAGCTGCTGGAGGCGCAGCGGCTGGAACAGCGCAGCCTGTTCGATATCGAGATGATGATGGCGACCGGTTCCTGTCCCGGCATCGAGAATTATTCCCGCTATCTGACCGGTCGCCCGCCCGGCGCGCCGCCGCCCAGCCTGTTCGAGTACATCCCCGAAGAGGCCCTGCTGTTCATCGACGAGAGCCATGTGACCGTGCCGCAGGTGGGTGGCATGTTCCGGGGCGACTTCCGCCGCAAGTGGACGCTGGCCGAATTCGGCTTCCGGCTGCCGTCCTGCGTCGACAACCGCCCCCTGAAGTTCGATGAGTGGAATGCGATGCGGCCCCAGACGGTCTTCGTTTCCGCCACCCCCGGTGCCTGGGAACTGGAGCGGACCGAGGGCGTGATCGTCGAGCAGGTCATTCGCCCCACCGGCCTGGTCGATCCCCCCTGCATCATCCGCCCTGTGGCGACGCAGGTGGACGACCTGATGGCGGAAGCCCGGACCTGCGCGGAGAAGGGTCAGCGGGTGCTTGTCACCACCCTGACCAAGAAGATGGCGGAGGATCTGACCGAGTACCTGCACGAGAATGGCGTGAAGGTACGCTACCTGCATTCCGACATTGACACGCTGGAGCGGATCGAGATCATCCGCGACCTGCGGCTGGGCGTCTTCGACGTGCTGGTCGGCATCAACCTGCTGCGGGAGGGGCTGGATATTCCCGAATGCGGGCTGGTCGCCATTCTGGATGCGGACAAGGAAGGCTTCCTGCGCTCCGAGACCTCCCTGATCCAGACCATCGGACGCGCGGCGCGCAACCTGGATGGCCGCGTCATCCTCTATGCCGACAAGATGACCAACAGCCTGACCCGCGCGCTGGCGGAGACGGAGCGCCGCCGCACCAAGCAGCAGGCCTACAATGAGGCGCATGGCATCACCCCCGTCTCCATCCGCAAGAACATCTCCGACGTGATGCAGTCGGTCTATGCCCGCGACAGCCTGACGGTCGATGTCGATGACGACCAGAAGCTGCTGACCGGCAAGGACCTGAAGGCCCATATCGCCGATCTGGAAACCCGGATGCGCGAAGCCGCCGCGGATCTGGAGTTCGAGGAAGCCGCCCGCCTGCGCGATGCCATCAAACGGCTGGAAAGCGCCGAACTGGAAATCCTCGCCGACCCCATGGCCCGCCCGAAGGGTCTGGCAGAGGCCATGGCATCCTATGCCCCCGGTGCCACCAAGACCGGTCAGGCCAAGGTCAAGGGCGGCGGTGCCAGCAAATACGGCCAGGGCCGCACCAAGTCCGGCCGCCCCGGCGCCCGCCCCAGCGTCAAGAGCAGGAAGCGGTAGCGGGCTCGAACGGGTTCAACCGGCGTTCGGATGCCCCTCCGGCCAGCCGCCGTCATAGGCGGTGCCCTGGTCGCCGAGGTGGGCCAGGCGGAAGCCGATGGGGCGTTCCAGTTCTTCCAGGCAATGGCCGATCAGGCCAGCCGTGCGGCAGAGGATGGAAATGCCCTTCAGCGCGTCGGGCGGGAAATCCAGATCCAGCAGGATCGCGGGAATCGGGCCGTTGGCGTTCAGCACCAGCTTGCGACCGTAGATCTCCTCTGCCACCGCACGGGCAGCGCGCAGGAAGGCGACATGCTCACCTGATGCGCCACGTGCGTCGGCCAGTTCCAGCAGCTTCTCCGCACGCGGATCGACCGGCTTGTGGATCGGATGGCCGAAACCGGGCAGGAACGCCTTTCGGTCGCGCAGGTCCTGCACCATGGCGCGGGCGACAGCATCGACGTCCTCCCCCGCCCGGACGCGCGCGACACCTTCGCCGTAGAACTTCCCCGCCACCTCCGCCGAGCCGAGGATGACCGAACCGCAACCGAGGATACCGGCGGCCACCGCGCCCTGCATGGCGTCAGGCCCGGCCTGCAGCGTCATCCGCGCCGCCTGCGCGGACGGCGTCAGGCCATGTTCGGCCAGCGTCACCAGAACGGCATTGAGAAAGAACGACTGATTCTCCGTCGGCATCTTTCCTGTCAGATGCAGGAAGAAGAAGTCGGTGAAGTCCACCTTCCCGATCAGTTCCTCGCACAGATCCTTGCCCCGGATCGTGACGCTTTCCGCGTCCGCCTTCGCGATTGCCGACGCGCCTGCGCCCTTGTCACCCATCATGTCGCGGTACTCCCCTCACCACCTTCCGCGCCGTAGAACACGACCCAGGTCTCGAAATCATCCGTGAAATCCTCGAACCGGTGTTCGGCATGCGCCGGTGCGAACAGCACGTCACCGGGCCCGAACGGCACGCGATCCCCGTTCATGAAGAACACGCCCGTGCCGCGCGAGACGATATAAAGCTCGTCCTGATCGTGCGGCGTCTGTGGGTCGGTTCCGCGCGGTGCATAGAACCGCAGCGTCATGGTCCCGCGTTCCATCAGCAGCGCCGAAGCGCGCCCGGGACTGGGGGGCGTCTTTCGTGCCTGTTCCAGTGTTGCGCGAATGTCCATCTGCCCCCTCCCCATCGGTCGTTTCAGACCTACAGACCGTAACGGCTCCAGTGCAGCCTGTCTTCGATCCCGGCCAGAACCTCTCCGCTCATCTGCCCTGCGCTGCTGCCACCGCGCAGCAGTCCGCGCAGGGGCGAGCGGCGGACACCGATGGGCCGCAGCCGCACGTCCTTGCCGAAACGCTGCTTCAGGAAAGATGTCGTCTCGGCGATGCCATCGATCAGGCCCAGGCGTTCCGCTTCCTCACCCAGAAACACATCACCGGAGAATATCTCCTTGTAACGCCTGCGGTTCAGCTTGTCGCCGCGACGGCTCTTCACCTGGTCCATGAAGGTATCGTGGATCTGTGACTGGATCTCCTTCAGCCGCTCCACATCCTCTTCCTGCTCTGCGGAGAACGGGTCGAGGAAAGACTTCTTCTCACCCGCCGAATGGATGCGCCGCTCGATTCCGAACCGTTCGAGCAATCCCTTGAAACCGAACCCGGCGGAGATGACACCGATGGAACCGACGATGGACGCGCGGTCGGCATAAAGCTCGTCGGCCGCCGTCATCAGCCAGTAACCGCCGGAAGCCGCCACATCCTCCGCGAAGGCCAGCACGGGCACATTCTTCTCCTCCGCCTTGCGGCGGATGGCGCTGGCGATCAGCGCGGATTGCACCGGGGATCCGCCCGGGCTGTTGATGACCAGCGCGACGGCAGCCAGCCGTTTCGGACGGAATGCCTGCTCGATACGGCTTTCCAGAGCAGCGAGATTGAGCGCGGCGGGGCGAAAGGGCGCGCTGCCCCCTGGGGAAATCACGCCCTGCAAGCGCAGAACGGATACAACGGGTGTCGCGCGCCACTTCCGGAAGCGGGCAATGGGGCGCTGAAGAAATCCTGGTTTCCTGTTCATGCCCCTGATGTGCGGCAGCAGGGACCGGCTTGCAAGGGGATGCGCGGTCTCATGTCCAGATTATCGGGGCTGCGTCCCGCATGATGCCGTTGGCCAGCGGCGTGTCACGCCCGTCCGCCTCATGCAATGCAAGCGCAGGCAGTTCATTCACCGCGCCATCCGTGCCTGGACGCAGCCGCAGCAGCACCCGCTTGGCCGGACGCCCGGCACGACTGCCGAGGGGGCGGATATCCAGCGCGCAGTCAGCAGGCAGCACATCACGCACCTCCTCCAGCCGTTCGCGTCGCAGGATCAGCACCGCGTGGCCGCGGGGCGCGATCAGGCGGATGGCTGTGCCGATCCAGTCGGCCAGAGGCACAGCCCCCTCCGATCGTGCAATTTCGCGCGCCGCGTCTGGCGAGCGGCGGAATCGAGCCGCATCGAAATAGGGCGGGTTGGCCAGCACCAGATCGAAGGAATGGTCCGCGAAGGGCGCCACGCCGACATCACCGACACAGACCACACCACGACCCGCAGCGGCATTTGACGCAATGTTGATCGCGGCGAGAGCGGCAATCCCGGGCTGCACTTCCAGCCCGACGAAGGTGACATCGAACCGTCTGGCGGCAAGTGACAGCATCGGCAGACCGGTGCCGCAGCCCAGTTCAAGCACCCGCCCCCCCGGTCGTGGATGGCAGGCGGCAGCCAGCATCACCGCATCGGAACCGCTGCGAAAGCCCCTTGCAGGCTGCCGCAGGGCCACGCGGCCACCCAGGATCAGATCGTCGGTAAAGCCTGTCATTCCGGCTCAGATCAGCTCCGCGATACGCAGCAGGTCCTTCGCTGCAGCCTCGTCATCATCATCAACCATCAGACGCCGCGGAAAGACTCCGATGGAGCCTTCCATGACGCTGATGTTCTGGTCGAAGCGCAGGGAGGCGATCCCCTCCCCCTTCAGCAGGGCCTCGGCAAAGGAAAGCGCAACCAGATCGTTGGTGCGAAAGACTTCGACCATATCCCCGTCCGTTCCTGCCAGAGGCGACAACACGTCCCGCGTCCGCCGCTTGACGGACCTTCGTCCCAATCTATTCTCGGCCACTCAATTCCGCCAGTCGCAGCGTGTATGGAGCATCCAGCGTGTCAAACGTGGTTTCCCTGAAGGACGAAACGGCAAAGTCCGCCAAAGGGCTGGAGCGACTTCGGTCGCTCGTCGAGCGCGATCTGGAGCGGGTCAATCTGGTGATCATGGACAAGATGCAGTCCGAGGTCGCGCTGATCCCCCAGCTTGCCAGCCACATCGTCGCCGCCGGCGGCAAGCGTCTGCGCCCGATGCTGACACTCGCGGCAGCGGACCTTTGCGGTTACGACGGCGACCGGCAGGTCAGTCTCGCCGCCTGTGTCGAGTTCATCCACACGGCGACGCTGCTGCATGATGATGTGGTGGACGAAAGCGATCTGCGCCGGGGCAATGCCACGGCAAATGCAGTCTTCGGCAACCAGGCCAGCGTGCTGGTGGGTGATTTCCTGTTCAGCCGCGCATTCCAGCTGATGGTGGCGGATGGGTCGCTGGAAGTGCTCGCGATCCTCTCCAAGGCTTCTGCGGTCATCGCGGAGGGTGAGGTGCTGCAGCTCATCACCTCCAATGACACCGAAACAACGGAAGATGCCTATCTCGACGTGATCTCCGCCAAGACAGCGGCACTGTTCTCCGCCGCCTGCCGTGTCGGGGCCATCGTCGCGGAGGCACCGAAGGCAGAGGTCGAGGCGCTGGATTCCTACGGGCGCAATCTCGGCATCGCGTTCCAGCTGATCGATGATGCGCTGGATTATTCGGCCCGGCAGGCAACGCTCGGCAAGACCGTCGGTGATGACTTCCGGGAAGGCAAGATCACCCTGCCCATCGTGCTGGCCTTCCGCCGTGGCACACCGGAGGAACGCCAGTTCTGGCGGCGCTGCCTGGAGGACATGGAACAGACCGAGGATGATCTGGCACGCGCACAGGAACTGATCCAGAGCCACGACGCCCTGGCCGACACGATCGAGCGTGCACGCCACTATGGGGCGCGGGCGCGGGACGCCCTGGCCATCTTCCCGGAAGGCGTCATGAAATCCGCCCTGATCGATGCGGTCGAATTCACCATCGAACGCGCATATTGATCCTTGCCCGCACCGCACCCAGCAGCTATACACCGCTCGCCTCTGCAGTCGCATGACTGAGGGTCCGGTCGGGGAGTAGCTCAGCCTGGTAGAGCACCGTCTTCGGGAGGCGGGGGCCGGAGGTTCGAATCCTCTCTCCCCGACCAATTAGTCTCCGGGTTCCCGAGCCCCGGAGAGCACGAGCCCTGGATGCCGGAACTCTGGGGCTTGTGGGCAGTCGTGAGACGAAGGCCCACCACAAGAGACGGTGAATTTGGTGCCTTTCCGGCAAATTCGGCGCGCGTCACTTTTCGGCCATTTCCGTAGCCTCACCATCACGTCGCTTGCAAACAGTTGGTTCCGGATTCGCGGAAGCATGATTTCTGTGCAGCCCGCAGGGTCTTGTCAGACCAGATTTCGGAGCATCTCCAACCAGCATCCGGCAGGCTGGCGTCAGCTGGCAGCCAGAGGTCAAGCGAACCGACCGTTGGCGCGCCAGATTCGGATTGGTCTGGCAATGCCCGTCATCCGGTGGCGGCAAGAGATCGCTGAACAAACGGGCCGAAACAAGTTAGATTACCAAGGAACGGGGAAGATATCTGCGTCGGCAAGGTCGGCGACCGCGCCGGTTGACTCAAGATCTGGAGGCGAATTGTTTGATGCTTTTCAAGTAATGACGGACCCTGTCTCCAGGTGGTGGCATGCCAATATGCGACGGTCGGGCGATGTCGCGGACTGGCAGGAATTCCAGGAAGCGGCAATCCGGGAATGCCAGGAACTCATGCGATTGTTCGTTCTTGCGGGGGCCATCCTGTTCCTGGTCTTCTGGGGATGGGACTGGCTGATCGACGCGCGCGGCGCCGAACGAACTATGTCGCTGCGCCTTGTCGCTGCTGCCGTCTATCTGATGGCCTTCGCGCTGATGAGCACCGGCGGCTGGTTGGGTCGACACGTGGTGCTGGTCTACACCATTTGCTGCCTCGCTGCTCCAGTCTTCATTGTCGTCATCGGCAGCTTCCTGGAAGGTGGCCATCTCGCCGTCATGGGCGGGGGAACATTCATCCTGATTATCGTGGCGATGGTCGGGCCGATTGATCGTATCGCGATTCCCCTTGCCATAGGTGTGACTGGTGTCCTGTCAATCTCGTTGTTGGCTGTCAGCCGGCTGGATCCTGATCTTGCCGCCGTCGTGGCACCAGAAGGAGCTTTGGAGATCGTGGTTTTTCAGGCTTCCGTGACCGGCCTTGTCGTCGTGTTGGCGCGTCGGGACACGCTGACGAACTTCAGGCTCTTCAAGTTGCATCGGGAAGCCGAACGTCGGGCGGTGACCGACCCGCTCACTCAGGCGCTCAATCGGCGCGGACTCGAGGATCTCTACATGCGGGAAATTGCCCGTCAGCAACGCTACAAGCATCCGACAGCCCTGCTGCTTCTCGATATCGATCACTTCAAACGCGTCAACGACACCTACGGCCATCCCGTCGGCGACGAGATCCTCGAGGGACTTTCCCACCGGGTTCGCCTCCACATTCGCGACTCTGACTACTTCGCAAGGGTGGGGGGCGAGGAATTCGTCGCTGTGCTGACGGAAGTCGATGATGACATGGCCCTGGAGAGCGCAGAGCGCCTCCGGGAACGAATTGGGCGGGAACCGTTCGCCACGTCTGCCGGCGATCTTTCCATCACGGTCAGCATTGGTGTGAGGGTCATACAGGCTGACGACACGACCCTCGAACTGGCGCTTGCCGACGCCGACAAGGCTCTCTACCGGGCCAAGGACAAGGGGCGGAACCGGTGCGAATTCGCTACGGAGCCGGAAGGCAACTGAAAGGCGGCAAGGTTCCGGGCAGAAGCACGCCCGGCTTCCGTCGTCCGCATCGGGAAACAGGATCCTGACTTCGGAACAGGGGAAATTCAGGGGGGTGAACCACTCCGGGGCTGCCGGAGGCCGGAGATCACGACCCCGGAATTCCGGGATGTCCGGGCGGCCTCCAGGCGAACGCTCGGCACAAGAGACGCCGGATCCGGGTTGGTCCGGCAATACTCTCCAGCATGCCATCCATCACGAGAGCAAGGTGCCTGAGCGCGTCGTTCCGGGCTAGCATGCCGACTGCATCCGCACGTCAGGCTGCACGGGGAGGACACTTGATGGACATGCGAACACTGATGGCGCGTTCGGCGCGCTTCTATTCCGAACGGGAAGCGGTGGTCTGGCGCCACAGGCGGCTGACCTTCGGCGAGGCCTGGAAACGGGGCCTCAGGATGGCGAACGCGTTGCTGGCGCTGGGCCTGAAACCCGGCGACCGCGTCGGCGTTCTGGAGGACAATTCGATCGAGGCGTCCGACATGTTTCTCGGCGCGGCAGCGGCGAACCTTGTACGCGTGCCGCTCTATCCCCGGAACGCGCGGGAAGCCCATGTGCACATGCTCTCGCATACCGATTGCCGCGTACTGGTGGTCTCCGGCAAACACGCGGCGGAAGCCGACGGACTGCTGGACGAGGTGCCGTCACTGGAACACGTGCTGATCCGTGACGAAGGCTACGAGGACTGGCTGGCCGGGCAGGATGACAGCGATCCGGACGTCGATGTGGACGCCGACGACCTTTTCATCATCCGCCATACCGGCGGCACGACCGGTCTGCCCAAGGGCGTATCCTATACGCACAGGGCCTGGCTCGCTGCCGGTCGCGACTGGCACTTCCTCTTTCCGCCGATCATGCCGGGGGACAAGTGCCTGCACATCGGCCCCATCAGCCACGCTTCGGGCTATTCCTTCGTGCCCGTCTGGCTGAGCGGCGGCTGCAACGTGCTGCTCGACCATTTCGATCCCGGCGACACGCTCGACATCATGGAGCAGGAGGAGATCAGCATCATGTTCGCCGTTCCCACCATGGTGAACACGCTGGTCCATCACCCCGGTGTCCGCGACCGGGAATTCCCGAAACTGAAATGCATGCAGATCGGGGCGGCGCCGATCACCGAGACCACCGCGCTGAAGGCCCATGAGATCTTCGGGCACCGCCTCTGGCAGGTCTACGGTCAGACCGAGGCGGTGCCGCTCACCGTCATGGGACCGGACCAGTGGTTCGCCGAGGTTGAAGGGTCCAGCCCCTTGCAGGCCTGCGGCATGCCTCTGCCCTTCGCCGACCTCAAGATCTGCGACGCGGACGGCAACGAGGTGCCACTTGGTGAATCGGGCGAACTGGTGGCCCGATGCGACGGGCAGATGACCGGTTTCTGGAAGGATCCGGAAGCCACTGCCGAGCGGATGATCGACGGCTGGGTCCGGACCGGCGACATCGGACGTATCGACGAGAACGGCTACGTCTACATGCTGGATCGCGCTGGCGACATGATCGTCTCCGGCGGCTACAACATCTATCCCGCCGAGATCGAGAATGCCCTGGCTGCCCACCCTGCGGTGATCGAGGCCGCCGTCTTCGGCATCCCGAGCGAACGCTGGGGTGAGAGCCCGATGGGGGTCTGTGTCGTCGACGGAAAGACGCCGGTGACCGAAGCGGAGCTGATCCAGCTCTGCGTGGATCGGCTGGGATCCTACAAGCGACCGGCAAAGATCGAGCTGCAGACCGATCCCCTGCCCCGGTCACCGGTCGGCAAGGTGAAGCGAAAGGACCTTCGCGAACCGCACTGGCGCGGCCAGAGCAGGCGGGTCGCCGGTAACTGACGGGAAAGCGACGGGCATGGGTTTCCGGTCTCGTGGCAACACCATGGGGCCGGACCCGTCCGGCGTGCCTCAGAGCCGCGCAATCGTGCCCATGCGGCCCGACTGGTAATCCCGAACAGCGTTCATGATCTCGGCATCCGTGTTCATCACGAACGGCCCGTAGCGTGCGACAGGTTCGGCAATCGGCGTTCCGGCGAGCAGCAAGAAGCGCCCGCCGCCACCGGGCGCGGCAGCGATCTCGATCTCGTTCCCCTGCCCCAGGACCGCCAGCTGACTGCGCTCGACCGGCATCCGTTCCGGCCCCAGCGCAACAGACCCGTCGAACACATAGACTGCGGCGCTGAAGTCGGGATCGATGGCAAGACGCGCTTCGCCGCCCGGCTGCACGTTCCAGTCCTGCAACCAGACCGGCGTGCGGGTGCCGATGGCCGCACTGACGCCGAAAGCCACGCCCGCAACGACGGTCACCTCGATCAGCCCGTCGGCGCTGGTCGCCTTCGGAATGTCGGCAGCCCGAAGATACTGGTAGCCGGGTTCGGCGTGCTTCTCGGCAGCAGGCAGATTGACCCAGATCTGGAAACCATGGGCACGACCGCCATCCCGCTGCATTGCGGGCGACGGCATCTCGGAATGGACGATCCCGGCGCCAGCGGTCATCCACTGCACGTCACCGGATCCGATCAACTGTGTCTTGCCCGTCGAATCCTCGTGCAGCTTCTCACCTTCAAGGACGTAGGACACGGTCTCGAAGCCCCGGTGCGGATGATCCGGAGCCCCGATGGCCTCGCCGGGGCCGTATTCGACCGGGCCGACCTCGTCGAGCATCAGGAACGGGTCAACCATATCGATTCCATGTGTCGGAAATGCGCGGCGAATGAGGAATCCCGCCCCCTCCCGCTGCTGATGGGCCGTGACAACGTCGGTGACTTTTCTGCTCATGCCTGGCTCCGGATGAGAACTTGGTTGCGAGGCAGATTATCGAAAGAAGCATGGATGTCACCCGACATGCCAATGCCGTCGCGCCCCTGCCTTGCGACCTGCAACGAAGGCCGGGCCGGATTTCATGGGCTGACTTGAGCAATTCCCGCTACCGTCGGACAATCGGCCAGGTCCCGGACGTTCCGGGCGATGCAGGAGGGGGAGCATCCATGATCGAATTTACCGAAATCACCTCGGGCCTTCAGTTTCCGGAAGGCCCCATCTGGATGCCGGATGGCAGCATCATCCTCGTCGAGATTGCCCGCGGCACCCTGAGCCGCGTCGCACCGGATGGCCGCATCGATGTGATTGCCGAAACCGGCGGCGGACCCAATGGCGCGGCCATCGGGCCTGATGGCAAATGCTATGTCTGCAACAACGGCGGCTTCTCCTGGGAGCAGGAAGGCCCCAACGGCGAGTACGTGCGCCCGACCGGACCTGCCGCCGGGTACCGGAACGGATGGATCGAACGGGTTGATCTGGATACCGGCGCGGTGGAGATTCTGTACGAAGGCTGCAACGGCAATCCATTGCATGGCCCCAACGACATCGTCTTCGATGCCCACGGCGGCTTCTGGTTCACGGATCTCGGCAAGCGGCACCCGCGGCGCCTCGACCTCGGCGGCATCTACTATGCCAGGGCCGACGGCAGCGAGATCCGGGAAGTCGTTCATCCGCTGGTCACTCCGAACGGAATTGGACTCTCACCGGACGGCACCCGACTCTATGTGGCCGAAACGGAGACCGCGCGCGTGCTTGCCTGGGATGTGACGGCACCTGGCGAGCTTCGGATGGACCCCTGGCCTGCCCATGGTGGCGCCGAAGTGCTCGCCTCGCCGGAAGGTTATCAGCGCTACGACTCGCTTGCGGTCGAGGCAAACGGAAACGTCTGCGTCGCCACCCTGATCCGTGGCGGGATCACCGTCGTCAGCCCCGACGGAAGCTCTGTCGAGCATCTGGCCCTGCCCGATCCGATGACCACGAACATCTGCTTCGGCGGCGCTGATCTGACGACAGCGTTCATCACGCTGTCGGCCACCGGGCGACTTGTGTCCTGCGACTGGCCACGCCCCGGCACCGCTCTCGCCTTCTGAGGGACGGCGTGCCGGTTCCGGTTCACCGCCCGACACGACAAAGCCGCCGACCGGTGTTTCCAGCGGTCGGCGGCTCGCAGTCAGAGGTCGCGATGGTGGCTCAGAGGACGGGCAGAGGCGGCAGCTTCTGGCCGAACCACTTCTCGGAGAGGGTGTTGAGTTCCCCGCCGAGGGTCTTGTGCAGGATGAAGACATTCACCCACTGCAGCAGGTCGAAGCTGCCCTTCTTCACGCCGATGAAGCAGGGTGATTCCTTGATGATGAACTTGGTCTCGATGCCCTTTTCCGGGTTCTGCTTGGAAAACCCGGCCGCAACCGTATTGCCGGTCACCAGCACGTCCACCTGGCCCGAGGCATAGGCAGCCAGCGTCGCTGCATTGTCACCGAAGCGGATGATCTCGGCGGACTTCGGAGCCGTCCGGGTCAGTTCCAGATCTTCCAGCGTGCCGCCGGTCAGCCCCACCGTCTTGCCAGCGAGGTCAGCGGGAGACGAAATCGCCATGTCGCCCGTGGCGAAGGCACCGGAGAAGAAGGGCGCATAGGCACTGGAGAACCAGATCGACTTGGCGCGGCCCGGATTGGCACCCATGGAGGAGATCACGAGATCGACCCGGTTGGTCTCCAGATAGGGAATGCGCTGCTTCGAGGCGACGGGAACGATCTCCAGCTCGACACCCAGATCCTTGGCGATCAGCTTCGCCACATCGACGTCGTAGCCTTCATGCTCACCACTGGCCCCAAGGGAGCCGAACGGCGGGAAATTCTCCGGCACGGCGATCTTGATCGTGCCGCTGGAAAGGACATCGGACAGGTCTGCGGCAGCTGGCGAAATGAAGCCGACTGCAGCCACCGCGGCGATTGCGAGGTTTCGGAAGAGTTTGAACATGGGTTTCTCCTTTTCCCGGGAAGTCAGGCGGTTGCCGCCGGCGGGGTCTTGCCAATAGTCCCCAGGCGGTGTTCGAGGTAGAGGGCGAAGCGTGAAAGCGGAAAGCAGAGCGCGAAGTAGATCAGCGCCATCAGCGGGAAGACGATGAAGGGCTCGGTCCCGTCCACCGGCGCATTGGCCCAGCGCCGACCGATGTTCATCAGGTCCTGGAAGCCGATGATGTAGGCAAGCGATGTGCCCTTGATGATCTGCACACTGAACCCGACAGTCGGTGCCAGGGCCACGCGCAGCGCCTGCGGCAGGATGATGGCGCGCAGGATCGCGAAGAATCGCATGCCCAACGCACGACCGGCCTCCCACTGCCCCGATGGAATCGACTGGATCGCGCCGCGCCAGACTTCGGCCAGATAGGCACTGGCGTAGATCGTCAGGGAGGCCATCGCCGAGATCCACGGATCGACGTCCTGACCCATCAACCGCGGCACACCAAGCCCGGACAGGAAGAGCAGCATCAGCAGCGGGACGGACTGGAAGCACCAGATATAGCCGGAAGCGAACCGGCGCAGATGCTTCTGCCCCGAGATCCGCGCCAGCGTGACCAGACCGCCGATCAGGCCACCCCCGGCAAAGGCGATTGCGGAAAGGTAGATCGTGTACTGCGTCGCACTGAGAAGCTGGAAGAGCATGATGCCCATCGGCTTCCCGAACAGCATGACCAGAAGATCGCTCATTGCCGCACCTTCCACGCGAAGAAGTACCGGTCCATGGCCAGCAGGCAGGCCTTGAACGTCAACGCGATGGCGACGTAGAGCAGGGTCAGGGTGATGAAGACTTCGAACGAGCGGAACGTGCGGCTGTCGATGAAGACACCTGCGTGGGTCAGATCCTCGACCCCGATCTCCGAGATGACGCCGGTGGTCAGGAACAGGAAGATGAACTGGCTGGTCAGGGACGGATAGACGCTGGCGATGACCTGGGGCGCGACGATCTTGATGAAGCGCACATGGCGGCGCAGGCCGAGCGCCTCGGCAGCCTCGATCTGGCCCTTCGGGATGGCCATCAGCCCGGATCGCAGGATCTCGGCGAAATAGGCCGAGAAATTCAGCGCCAGCCCGAGCAGCGCGTGTCCCCAGAACGGCCAGGAATATCCCAGCAGCAACGGCAGACCGAAGGCGACGAAGAACAGCTGCACGATCAGGGGTGTGTTGCGGATGAACTCGACATAGCAGGTGGAGAGCAGCGCCAGCACGGGGACGCGGGCATTGCGCACGACCGCCAGGCCCATGGCAACGAGAAAGCCCGCGACGGCTGCCGTCACGGTCAGCGACACGCTGAGCCAGACACCTTCGGCAAGTCGCCACATGAAATCGGCGTCTCGGTAAATCTCGAAGAACCGCAGCTCAAGCATTGTCCAGAAGCTCCTGCGCCAGCGTCCACGGGGCTTTCAAACGCATCCGACACCTGATACCCGTGTTTCAGGCATTCAGTAGATACTGAAAATATTGTCTCAACAAGCCTGTTTTTAAAAACTTGTGTTTCAATACCCTGATGCATAGCCTTGTCCGGCAACTGAGGAGCTTTCGAACGCGCCATGGCGAAGAAACCGTCTTCGGAGTCTGCGGCAGCGGACGGCCCGGCAGCCCTGGGTCACACGTCGCTGGAAAAGGCCATCCGTACCCACTACGCCTCACTTCCGGAGAGTGAGCGCCGTATCGCTGACCAGATTCTCGAATTCCCGGGGGAGGTTGCGGCCTATTCCGCCACCGAACTGGCGGAACTGGCGAACGGATCGAAGGCTGCGGTGACCCGGCTGATCCAGCGGCTCGGATTCGCGAACTACGAGGATGCCCGCCGCGCAGCGCGCGATGCGCAGACCTGGGGTTCGCCCGTCTACCTGATGTTCAAGGAGACGGTGGGCCAGGCTTTCAGCACCCGGATCCAGTCGCACGTGGATCAGGATACCCGCAACATTGCCCTGACGATGCAGTCCCTCAATCCGGACACAGTGCGTGCCATCGTGGACGCGATCTGCACGGCCCGCAGGGTCTATTGCATCGGTTGGCGGAACAGTCACTTCCTCGCGGGCTATTTCCAGTGGCAGATCGTGCAGGTACGCGCGGACGTGCATCTGCTGCCGAGCCAGGGCGCCACGCTCGCCGAAGACATTGCCACCATGACCAGCGACGATGTCCTTGTCTGCGTCGGCATGCGCCGCCGCGTGCCCCAGACCGGACTTGTGATGGAAGAGGCCAACCGGCTGGGTGCGCGCATCCTGTACATCACCGATATGGCCGCGCCGCCGGTCGAAAGCGCGACCTGGAGCATACCCTGCGCCGTGCGGGGAACCGACCCGTTCGACCGCTACGGATCTGTGCAGTCGCTGCTGCATTTTCTGAGTGTCGCCGTGGTCGAGAAGCTGGCCGAGAAGGGCCGGGAACATCTGCAGTCGATCGAGCGCGTTCACGACGCCCTGGATGAACTGAGCTAGGCCCTGACGGGAAACGTGCCCAAGAAAGGAAACCAGACCTGATGGAAACCGCCTATCACTCGCCGCCCGGCGGGCTGCCAGGACCAGAGAACCTGATGACCGGCCGAGCCGCATTCACGAACGCCTATGCGGTCATCCCGAAGGGGGTGATGACGGATATCGTCACCAGCCAACTGCCTTTCTGGCGCGATACGCGTCTCTGGGTGCTCTCGAAGCCGCTCACGGGCTTTGCCGAGACATTCTCCCAGTACATCGTCGAGATCCAGCCCGGCGGCGGCAGTGACCGCCCCGAGACCGAAGCCGGGGTGGAGGCGGTGCTGTTCGTGACCGACGGCAGCCTGCGGCTCATGCTGGACGGGAAACCGCATGACCTGGAACCCGGCGGTTACGCCTTTCTGGCACCGGATGCGGACTGGCAGGTCGCGAACACGACCGGCACAGCGGTCCGGTTCCACTGGATTCGCAAGGCCCACGAGGTGGTGGACGGGCTCGACCTGCCCGACAGCTTCGTGACCCGCGAAGCCGATCACGAACCCCGTGTCATGCCGAACGGTCACGATGGCTGGACGACGACCCGCTTCGTCGAAGGCGATGACCTGCGCCACGACATGCATGTCAATATCGTCACCTTCCAGCCCGGCGCCGCGATCCCGTTCAAGGAGACCCATGTCATGGAGCACGGGCTCTACGTGCTGCAGGGCAAGGCGGTCTATCACCTGAACCAGGACTGGGTGGAGGTCGAGGCGGGGGACTACATGTGGCTGCGCGCATTCTGCCCCCAGGGTTGCTACGCCGGAGGCCCCGAGCCATTCCGCTACCTGCTCTACAAGAACGTCAACCGGCACATGAAGTTGCGGTCGGGATCATGACGGGCGAAACACTCGTTGCCGCTCCGCTCACGGTAGCGGCCTTCCGTCCCTTCGGCGATGTGGTGCAGGCGACGGGAGCGCCGGACCTGATGATCAACGGCGGCCGCTGTGGCCGCTACAATGATCTGGCCCGGTTGAGCTTCGGCAGCGGGCAGGCCGGCATCAGCATCTTTCGCTCCGACGCCGTACCGGTGCCGTACCGCCTGGAACTGATCGAGCGCCATCCGATCGGCAGCCAGGCCTTCCTGCCGATGACGGATGCGCCCTACCTTGTGGTCGTGGCAGAGGACGCGGAGGGCCGCCCCGGTCCACTGCATGCCTTCATCGCCGAACCAGCACAGGGGGTGAACTATCTTGCCGGAACCTGGCACGCCCCGCTGCTCGCGCTGCGGGATGGTGCCGTCTTCGCCGTAGTCGATCGCATCGGCGCAGGGGACAACCTGCAGGAAATCACCCTTCCCCATCCGGTGACGATCGCGGCGCCCGACGTGACGTGACTTCGGAGCACGGGCCCCTGCCCTGATACGGGTTACGCCGCCCTGCCCGGCAGAACCTCGTAACCCGGAAAACCATCCTCCAGTTCCCTGTAACAGGCGTCGTTGTAGCGGCTGAAACCGCCGCGATAGACCATGTACTGGCGTGGCTTGCCCGGCACGTTCGCCCCATTGTACCAGCTGTCCGTGGTCAGGGCGCCGGGCACACGCTTCGCGAATCGTAGGGTCTCTTCCCGCCAGAATTCCTGGGATTCCGCGCTGGGATGAAGCCGGGCCTGACCATGATCATCCAGCCACCGGATCGTGTCGAAGATGAAGTCGATCTGCTGTTCCGCCAGTGTCGCCATGTTCGACAGGACGGACGGGGACATCGCGCTGGACGGCAGAAACAGGTTCGGGAAACCGTGCACCATAGTGCCCAGGTAATTTACCGGCCCGTCCGCCCATTCCTCATTCATCGCGATACCGTCTATACCGGTGATGTTCAGGGCACGAACCGGTCCGGAAATGGCATCGAACCCGGTCGCATAGATGATGACGTCCAGTGGAATGGTCTCGGCGGAGGTCACGATTCCCTCGGGGACGATCTGTTCGATCGGCGTCTCGCGCAGGGAAATCAGGCGAACATGCGGCTGATTGTAGGTCTGCAGGTAGACGTCACTCATGCATGGGCGCTTGCCGCCATAGGGGTGATCCCAGGGGACAAGCTGATCCGCCGTCCAGGGGTCATCGACCACTTCGTGCATGCGCTGGCGGATGAACTCCGAAATGGCGGCATTGGCCTCGGGCAGATGGGAATCCCAGAACGCCAGTGCGACTTCCTTCTGCTCCCAGGCTTGCCACAGCGCCTTCTCGCGCCCTTCCTCGTCCAGGTCGCCGAAGCGGTCAGGGCCGATATAGAGCGGCTGGTTGCCGCCATAGGTCTTCCGCAGGTCGCTTCGAACGGCCTCCGGGTCGGCTCTCAGTTCCTCTACCAGCTTCGGGTCCATCGGACCTGACAGGGTTGGTGTCACGAAATTTGCCGTGCGTTGAAACACGAAGACCTCACTGGCGACCTTCGCGACCTCCGGAATGCACTGAACGCCGGATGAACCGGTACCGATGACCCCGACTCGCTTGCCCTTCAGATCCACGGCGCCATCACGGGGCCAGCTCGACGTGAACCAGGCATCGCCTGCGAAGCTGTCGACACCGGGAATATCGGGCGCCTTCGGTTCGGACAACGCGCCGACGGCCAGAACCAGATAGCGGCAGACCACGGTCTCGCCGCCGGAAGTCTCGACCGTCCACAATCCCGCCTCTTCCGACCAGGCCGTTGTCAGGACGCTGGTGTTGAAGGTGACCAGACGGGTGACGTCACATTTGTCGGCGACGAAGCTGAGATACTGCTGGATCTCTCCCTGCCGCGAGCAGACGTCGGTCCAGTCCCACTCCCGCACCACATCGCTGTTGAAGAAGTAGGCGTAGTTGTAGCTTGCAACATCGCAGCGGGCCCCCGGATAGGCGTTCCAGTACCAGGTGCCGCCAACATCCGAAGCACGCTCGAACCCCCGAACACTCAGACCCTGCTGCTCCGCCTTCCACAGTGCGTAGATACCGGCGAAACCGGCTCCCACCACGACCACATCGCAATCAACCTTCGTCATAGCCATGCCTCCCCGCACAACCCCAACCAATCCGGAAGCAGTCGAAACCGCCCTGGAATCAGCAACCTGCAGCCCCCGACCCGACATGATGCGGCAGCAATCAGCCATGACTGCCGACCACCTACAGAGCCACGGACGGGCAAGGTACCGATCCCTCGATATTCGGTTCAACCTAACGTCCGCGGCAACTGCAGTGCAACGCCGTCACCGCACAGGGCGGTCATCGCGGCATGGATTGATCAGACATCAGACCAGGTTCCCGCAGTGAGCAGAGGTAGCCAAATTGCCCTTAGGGAAACTGCGGTTAACTTACCGCTTTGCATATTTTCCTACGCATGAGTATCTTGTGGCTCGATCGCATCCTGGGGAGGAACGAAGCGTGCTCGACACTTCGCAAGTGTTCCACATCAACATCAATTGCACCGATCTGGATCGGTCGCTGGCGTTCTATCGCCTACTGGGATTCCGCGAAGTCATCAACTTCAATGCCGACGGTGGCAGCGAGGACGTTTCCGATGTCCTGGGTGACCCCGTCCTCGGCCCTGCGCTTGGCTTGCCCAGCAGTGCCCGCGCCCGTGCGCGCATGCTGATGCTGGGTGAGAATCCACGCGCCGCACGGCTTGACCTGATCGAATGGATCGAACCGAAGGCCGAAGGGACCGCCTATCCGCATCTGGCCCATGTCGGAATTGCGCGCATCTGCTTCAGGGTTGGCGATGTGACGGATGCCTGGCGGCAATTGACGGATGCCGGTGCGGCCCCCTTCACGGAACCGGTACTGATCGAGATGGGAGGATCACGCCAGAAGTTCTTCTGCGCGAAGGACCCGGACGGCGTGGTCGTCGAGTTCATGGAATTTCTCAGGGACTGACTACATCCTTTTGGTCTGGTACCAATAACCACGAGATCGCCCGAACGGGCAAACAGGGAGGAGACATGATGTTTTCAAGAAAGACAGTTTTCGCGGCGGCTGGCGCTGCGATGCTTGCGTCGGCAGGTGCCGCGCAGGCCGATACACTTAAGGTTGCCGTCGGATTTCCGACGGGCAGTGCCGCAGTCTACGCACTGGAGAACTTCGCGAAGAATGTCGAGGCGACGAGCGACCTGAAGGTGAAGGTCTTCTCGCTGTCGCTGCTGAACCTGAAGGAAACCCCTCCGGGCATCCGCGACGGCATCGCCGACATGGGCTTCGTGCTGCCCCCCTACTACCCGGCGGAATTCGCCGAGATCAATCTGGCCGCCAACCTGTCGATGCTGGCCACCACCGGCACGCAGATCGCCAGCCCCGGCACCGCGATGGGTGCGGCAATGACGGAGTATGTCTTCCTGCATTGCCCGGACTGCCTGACGGAACAGAAGCGCCAGAACCAGGTCTATCTGGGGACCGGCACCAGCCCGACCTACATCCTGCATTGCACCACGCCGATCCGCACGATGGCGGACCTGAAGGGCAAGAAGTATCGCTCCGGCGCCGCCAACTTCGGTCGCTGGGCTGAGGCTGTCGGCGGCACCAAGGTGTCCGTGCCCGGCAACGACATCTATGAGGCCATGGCACAGGGTGTCGTCGATTGCGGCATGTTCTCCGCCACCGAGCTGACGAACCTGCAGCTGTTCGATGTCACCAAGTACATCACCACCAAGATCCCCGGTGGCGTCTTTGCGGGTGTCGCGACCAACAGCATCAACCGTGATGTGTGGGCCGATCTGAACGACGCCCAGCGGGAAGCGATCTTCAAGGCTTCCGCCCGGTCCTCTGCTGACGTGACCTGGAAGTACTATGCCGATGCCAAGCGCAACCTGAACGACGCGCCGGGCAAGGGCATCGAGATCATCGAGCCGACGGCTGAGATGGTGAAGATGTCGGAAGACTTCGTGAAGTCCGACCTGGCCGTCATCTCGAAGCAGTTCACCGAGGACTACGGCCTGTCGAATGTCGATGCGAAGATCGCGAAGATCTCGGAGCTGATCGAGAAGTACAAGGGTCTGACAGCCGGCATGGAAGATGATGCCGAGGCGCTGGCCCAGCTCTACTGGGACGAGATCATGTCCAAGGTCGACCTGTCGACCTACGGCCGGAACTGAACCAGTCAATGAGATGAGGCGGCCCCGCGTGCCCCGTCGCGCGGGGCCGCTGCATCCCGTTCAGAACTGATCTCTTCAAATAGCAGGTTTCGATGGATTTTATTGATCGCTGGCTCGGTCGGGCCGTGAACCTGACCAGTATCATCGGCACGATCGCTGTCGGGCTGATGATGGTGCATATCACTGCGGACGTTGTGGGGAAGTTCGTCTTCTTCTCCCCCGTGCCAGCAACCATCACCATGGTCTCCAGCTACTACATGGTCGTGGTGGCCTTCCTGCCGCTTGCCCTGGCGGAGCGCCGCAACGCGCACATTTCGGTCGAGGTCCTGACGGAGCTGTTTCCGACGCGCGTCCAGCACCACATCAACGGCCTGACCTATCTGCTTTCGGGCGCGGTCTTCGGACTGCTGGCCTGGCGTGGCTTCAATGATGCCTACAACAAGCAGGACATGGGCTCCTTCATCATGGAACAGGGCACCAAAGTGCTGATCTGGCCGGGTCATTACCTGCTGCCGGTCGGGGCCTCCCTGATGGTTCTGGTGCTGGTGTTCAAGTTCGTTTCCTACATTTCCGGGCGCCCTCAACCGGGCACGCCTGGCCACATTGTTGAATAGGAGGGCGACCTGTCCGACGTACAGATAGGTTTCGCGGGGATCGGCATCCTGCTGGCCCTCATCGCATTGCGCGTTCCCATCGGCGTCTGCCTGATCGGCGTCTCCTTCGTGGGTATCTGGGCCCTGGTCGGTGAACGCGCGGCCTGGGGATCCATCGGTGTCATCCCCTACAGCTTTGCCGCAACCTGGCAGCTCAGTTCCGTGCCCATGTTCCTGCTGATGGGTTTTCTCTGCTATCACGCGGGCCTGACGAAGGGCATGTTCGACGCGGCCCGCATGTGGATGTCGCGCCTGCCGGGCGGTCTCGCCATTGCCACGATCTTCGGTGCCGCAGGCTTTGCCGCCGTCACCGGATCCTCTGTCGCCTGTGCCGCAGCCATGGGCCGGATCGCGGTGCCGGAGATGATGCGCCACCGGTATGACGCGTCCCTGGCCACGGGTACAGTGGCCGCCGCCGGCACCATCGGTGCCCTGATCCCGCCGTCCATCCTGATGATCCTCTACGGTATCATTGCCGAGGTTCCGATCAGCGCGCTGTTCCTGGGCGGCGTCGGGGCCGGTCTGCTGACCACCTTCAGCTATGTCGCGGTCGTCATGATCCGGGTGAAACTGAAGCCCGAGCTTGCGCCACAGTTGCACGAGGATGTTTCCCTGGCCGACAAGCTGGCCGCGCTGAAGGACACCTGGCCGGTGCTCCTGCTGATGCTGGGTGTCTTCGGTGGTCTCTTTTCGGGGGCATTCACACCGACGGAGGCCGGGGCGGTCGGTGCCGCCATCGCCACCATCATCGCGGCCCTGAAGGGGTCCCTGACCTGGGTCAGTTTCCGGGACGCGCTGTCGGAGACACTGCTGACATCCGCCTCCCTGTTCATCATCGCCATCGGCGCCAGCATGCTGACCAGGTTCCTGGCGTTCAGCGGTGCCGGTGACTACCTGTCGGATGCCGTCACGGCGATGGGCGCGGACCCGCTGCTGCTGCTCATCGGCATTTCCCTGATCTACCTGTTGCTCGGCATGTTCCTGGAACCCATCGGGGCCATGCTGCTGACGCTGCCGATCCTGCTGCCGATCATCGATACCGCCGGGTTCAGCCTGATCTGGTTCGGTGTCCTGCTGACCAAGTTCCTGGAGATCGGGATGATCACGCCCCCCATCGGGCTGAATGTGTTCGTGATCAAGGGCGTGGTTGGGGATCTGGCATCAACGGGCGTGATCTTCCGGGGCATTGCCTGGTTCCTGGTCGCCGATCTGATGATCATCATCGCGCTGATCGCCGTGCCGGACATCATTCTCTACCTGCCGTCTCTGGTCGGCTGACGCTGGAAACGGACTTTCACGCCGCAAAGGGGACAAGACACCTCTAACATCCCCGGGTCGCTTCATATTATGCTCATGTCGTGGCCCGCCGTTTCGGGAACCGGGCCGAGACCGGAGGGGAATATGGAAATCAGGAACCTCACACCAGTCACCGGGACCGAGATTACCGGTGTCGATGTCCGCTCGCTGGATGATGCCGGGTTTGCGCGGATCGAGGAGCTCTGGCTTCGGCGCTGCCTGATCGTCATCCGCGACCAGCATCTGACTCCGGCTGAGCTGTGTGCCTTCAGCCGTCGCTTCGGTGAACTGGAGCCACCGCCCGCCAGTGAGGCCCGGCGTCGCGACGAGGAGGCCGCGGAGATGTGGGTCATCTCCAATGTGGTCGAGAACGGCAAGGCGATCGGTGCCCTGGGCAGCGGGGAGGCCGAATGGCACACCGACATGTCCTACATCCCTGCCCCGCCCTCGGCCTCCGTGCTCTACGGGCGCGAGGTCGTCACCGACGGTGGTCGCACCTGGTTCGGCAACATGATGGCCGCGGTCGAGTCCATGCCGCCGGAACTGCGGAAGCGGCTGGAAGGTCAGATGATCAACCATGACTCCAGCTACACCTCGGCGGGTGACCTCCGGAAGGGCATGCAGGCGGTCACGGATGTCAGTGCCGCTCCCGGCGCCCGCCATCCCGCTGTCCGTCCGCATTCGGTGACCGAGCGTGAGGCGCTTTTCCTTGGCCGCCGCACCAACGGCTGGGTCGTGGGCATGGACGTGGCCGAGAGTGACGCACTGCTCGATGACCTCTGGGCCTGGTGTACCCGCGACGAGTTCCTCTACGCACATGAATGGCGGCCCAATGACCTGCTGGTCTGGGACAACCGCTCGACCATTCATCGCCGTGAGGCCTTCGACGCCAGTGCGCGCCGGGTCATGTGGCGCTGCCAGGTTCGCGACGCCGCCCTCACCGGTGCCGCCTGAGCTGACACCCCCTGCCCGGAAACCCTTGTTGCGCCGCAACAGACTCGTGTGGCTTAATTCCCTGAACCAATTCAGCCCGGTCTCGATGGGCAAAGGTTCTGAACAGGGGATTGCGCATGACTTCATTTTCCAAGATTGCCAGGGCAACAGCCGCCGCCGCGCTGGTGCTGGGCATGGCCTGGCAGGCTCAGGCCGCCGAACCGAAGAAGGGTGGCACACTGACACTTCTGACCAGTCAGGTGCCACGGCACTTCAATCCGGCAGTGCAGTCGGGAACGGCGACAGGCCGCCCCGGAACGCAGATTTTCGCCACCCTGCTGCGCTTTGACGAGGGCTGGGAGCCCCAGCCCTATCTCGCGGAGAGCTGGTCGTGGTCCGATGACAACCTGTCCATGACCGTGAAGCTGCGCGCAGGCGCCAGGTTCCATGACGGACATCCGATCACGTCGAAGGATGTGCGCTTCTCCATCGAGACCGTGAAGGCGAACCATCCGTTCAAGACCATGTTCGGTGCCGTAGAATCGGTCGAGACTCCCGACGACCTGACCGCTGTGATCAAGCTGAGCCAGCCGCATCCGGCGCTGGAACTGGCGATGTCGTCAGCCTTGCTGCCGATCATTCCGGAGCACATCTATGCCAAGCTGGAAGAAGGCCAGTCCGCAAAGAACCATCCGATGAACGCGACCCCGGTCGGCTCGGGCCCCTTCAAGTTCGTCGAGTACAAGCAGGGCGAATACATCGTCCTGGAGCGGAACGATGACTACTTCCTGCCCGGCCTGCCGTACCTGGACCGCATCGTCTACAAGATCGTGCGGGATTCCAGTCAGCGCGTGATCACCATGGAACAGGGTGAGGCCGACTTCTACACGGAGGTGGAATCGATCAACATCCGTCGCCTGGAGAAAGCCGACAACCTGATCGTTTCCGATCATGGTGGCGAGGCCATTGGCCCGATCACGTGGCTGGCCTTCAACACCAAGCGGGCTCCGTTCGACAATCCGAAGGTGCGCCAGGCCATTGCCTATGCGGTGGACCGCAACTTCATCATCAAGGCACTGCAACGCGGTGTCTCCAAGGCTGCAACAGGCCCGATCGCGCCGTCGAGCCCGTTCTACTCGGCGGATGTCGAGACCTATGACATTGACCTCGACAAGGCGAACGCCCTGCTGGATGAGGCTGGCCTGAAGCCGAACGGTGACGGTATCCGCCTTGCCGCGAGTATCGACTATCTTCCCGCCCTGCCGGAGCAGCAGAAGAACATCGCCGAATACCTGAAGCCGCAGCTGAAGAAGATCGGCATCGACCTGACGGTACGCAACGCGCCCGATTTCCCGACCTGGGCGAAACGTGTTTCAGGCCACGACTTCGACATGACCATGGATCTGGTCTTCAACTGGGGTGACCCGGTGATCGGCGTGCACCGGACCTATATCTGCGACAACATCATCAAGGGCGTGATCTGGTCGAACACGCAGCAGTACTGCAATCCCAAGGTAGATGCGGCGCTGGAGATGGCAGGCAAGGAACCGGATCTGGCGAAGCGCAAGGCACTCTATGCGGAGTTCCAGAAGACGGTCGCACAGGACCTGCCGATCTACTGGCTGGACGTCGTGCCCTACACCCACGTGCATTCGAAGAAGCTGGTGAACCCGCCGCTTGGCATCTGGGCTGACATGCATCCGCTCGACAAGGTCGGCTTCGCAGAGTGAGGCTTGCTGATTCATCCCCGGCGACCGTCATTCGGTCGCCGGGATTTCCCGCCGCTTCCGGTTGGGTGATCGACGCATGCACATCGCATCTGTCCTGATTCGACGTCTTCTGAACGCGGTCGGCCTGCTGGCCGCCGTGCTGGTCCTGTGCTTCACGCTGATCCACCTCGCGCCGGGGGATCCGGCGGAGGTGATCGCGGGGGAGATGGGCGGCGCAACCCAGGAGATGATGGCGGAGATCCGTGCCCAGTACGGTCTCGACCAGCCCTTCCATGTCCAGTTGTTCAGCTACCTCGGCAATGTGGCCCAGGGCGATCTGGGCTTTTCCTTCTACTTTGACCGGCCCGTCACCGAGCTGATCATCGACCGTCTCGGCGCGACGCTGCTGCTGGTGGTCTCCGCGCTGCTGCTGGCGATCTTTCTCGGCACCTTCCTGGGCGTCGTCGCGGCACGCAATCCCAACGGTCTGATCAGCCATTTCGTGACCGTGCTGGCGCTCTTCGGCTACGCGGCCCCGGTCTTCTGGACCGCGATCATCCTGCTGATCCTGTTTGCCAGCGTGATCCCGATCTTTCCGGCTTCGGGCGGCATGTACGACATCACAGGCCCCGACGATCCACTCAGCCGCATACTCGATATCGCGCATCACATGGTGCTGCCGGTGATCACCCTGTCGACGATCTATCTGGCCTTCTACAGTCGGCTGGCGCGGGCCAGCATGCTGGATGTGCTCGGTTCCGACTATATCCGCACCGCCCGGGCCAAGGGGCTGGCGGAAGTCGTGGTCGTCTACAAGCACGCGCTGCGCAATGCGGTGCTGCCGGTTGTCACCTTTGCCGGGCTGCAGTTCGCGCAGCTCATGTCCGGCGCGGTGCTGGTGGAGGCGGTCTACAGCTGGCCCGGCCTCGGCACCCTGGCCTTCGAGAGCCTGCTGCGGCGTGATACTCCGACCCTGCTGGGCATCCTGTTCTTTTCCTCGATGGTGGTCATCGTGGCCAACCTGCTGACCGACATCGCATATCGTCTGATCGACCCCCGAATCCGGAGTGGTGCCAAATGAGTGACGCCGCCCGCGAATTCGAACAGAAACTCCGCGTCGAGAGTCCCGCACGGGAAGCCTGGCGGATGTTCATCTCCAACAATTCCGCCATCGTCGGCCTGGCGATCTTCACCCTGATCATCCTGACCACCTTTGTCGGTCCGCTGGTCTACACGATTGATCCGTTCGAGCTTGTCTGGGCCCCCCTGACCCCACCGGGGGAAGAAGGCTGGCTGCTCGGCACCGACTATCTGGGCCGTGACCTGGTGGCCGGACTGCTGATCGGCGGACAGTCGACGCTGGCGGTCGGTGCGGCAGCGGCGATCATCACCATCACCATTGGCATCACCGTCGGCGCACTGGCGGGCTATTACCGTGGCTGGGTCGATGAGGCGCTGATGCGCGTCACCGAGTTCTTCCAGGTCCTGCCGCCGCTATTGCTGGCGATGGTTCTGGTCATGCTGTTCGAGCCATCCCTGACCACCATCGCCTTCGCCATCGGTGTCGTTTCATGGACCAGCGCCGCGCGGCTGACCCGTGCAGAGTTCATGCGCATCCGCGAACTGGAATATGTGAAGGCCGCACGCTCCATCAGTGCCTCCAACGCCCGCATCATCTGGCGGGTGATCCTGCCAAATGCCGCACCGCCACTGATCGTCTCCGCGGCCCTGTCCGTCGGCACTGCGATCCTGTTCGAGGCCGGACTGAGCTTTCTTGGTCTCTCCGACGCGAATGTCATGAGCTGGGGCAAGCTGATCGGCGACAACCGCCCGGCCATCCTGGCCGCCTGGTGGCCGGTGACGTTCCCCGGCATCGCCATCTTCCTGACCGTGCTGGCGGTGAGCCTGATCGGTGACGGACTGAACGACGCCCTGAACCCGAAGCTGAGGCGGCGCTGATGACGGCCCCACTCCTTTCCGTCCGGGACCTGCGTGTCGAATTCGATACCAGGGATGGTATCGTGCCCGTCATCCAGAATCTCAGTTTCGATCTCCGCGCGGGCGGGACGCTCGGGATTGTCGGCGAATCCGGCTGCGGCAAGTCGATGACGGCACTCGCGGTCATGGGGCTGGTGCCGGGACCCATGGGCCGCATCGCCGGTGGTTCGATCCGCCTTGATGGCGAGGATCTGGTCACAGCCGGTGAACCGCGTCTGCGCCAGGTCCGCGGCAACGAGATTTCCATGGTGTTCCAGGAACCCATGACCTCCCTCAACCCCGTTTTCACCGTCGGCGACCAGATCGGCGAGACCGTCAGGGTTCACCAGGGACTGAGCCGGCGGGAGGCGATGAACCGGGCTGTCGAGATGCTGCGCGCGGTGGGCATTCCGGCGCCAGAGAAACGGGTGCATGAATATCCGCACCAGCTTTCCGGCGGCATGCGCCAGCGGGTGATGATCGCCATGGCGCTGGCGTGTCGGCCACGGGTACTGATCGCCGACGAGCCGACGACAGCGCTGGACGTCACGGTGCAGGCCCAGATCTTCGACCTGCTGCAGGATCTGCAGGCCGAGACCGGAACAGCCATCATCCTGATCACGCATGACATGGGTGCCATCGCGGAACTCGCGGAGCGGGTCATCGTCATGTATGCGGGCCGGAAGGTGGAGGATGGTCCGGTGGACGAGATCCTCGGCCAGCCGCTGCACCCCTACACCAAGGGTCTGATCCGCTGCGTCCCGCATCTGGAGGCGGATCCGCCCGCCGAACGCCGCGAACTGATGGAGATCCCGGGCGTCGTTCCCGGTCTCAGCCAGCTCGGCGGCAGCGGCTGCCCGTTCGCGCCCCGGTGCAGCGAACGCCGCGCCGAATGCAATGCCATGCCGGTCGAGAAGGCCGGCGCGGGCGACCACAGCGTTGCCTGCTGGGCGGTCCCGGAGGCAACATCATGACGAAGGAACCGCTGCTGCAGGTCCGGGACCTGAAAGTGCATTTCAAGCTCGGCAAGCGTGGCATGTTCGGGGAACCCTCCGTCGTTCACGCGGTTGATGGCGTCAGCTTCGACGTTGCACCGGGCACGACATTCGGCGTCGTCGGCGAGTCCGGCTCCGGCAAGACCACCTCCGCGCTGGCCGTGATGCGCCTGGTCGAGGCAACGGGCGGTTCGGTCATGCTGGGCGATACGGATGTGCTGCAACTGCGTGGCGAGGCGCTGCGCATGGCGCGGCGGCGAATGCAGATCATCTTCCAGGACCCCTATTCATCGCTCAACCCGCGTGTCCGCGCCGGAGCCATCGTGCGCGAGCCGCTGGAACTGCTGGACGTGGGCAGTCCGGCCGAGTGGGACGAGCGGGTCGCGGAGCTGTTCCGGCTGGTCGGCCTGCGCCCTGAACAGCGGGCGCTGTTCCCGCACCAGTTCTCCGGTGGACAGCGACAGCGGATCGGTATCGCGCGCGCACTGGCGACAAACCCGGAGGTCATCGTCTGTGACGAGCCGGTCTCGGCGCTTGATGTCGCGATCCAGGCGCAGATCCTCAATCTGCTGCGCCGCCTGCAGACGGAGCTGGGCCTGACATACCTGTTCATCAGCCATGACCTGGGTGTCGTGCAGCATATGTGCGACGAGATCGCGGTCATGTATCTTGGGCAGATTGTCGAGCGCGCAGACCGTATCTCGCTGTTCCGTCAGCCGCTGCACCCCTACACTTGGGCGCTGCTGTCCGCCGTGCCGTCGGCAGCCCCATCCGCCAAGGGGCGCCGGTCGCGCGTCCGCCTGCAGGGCGATCCGCCCAGTCCCATCGACCTGCCGCCCGGTTGCCGATTTGCCGGTCGCTGCCCCTTTGCCGAGGATCGCTGCCGGCAGAGCGACCCGCCACTGCGTGCCATCCGCCCCGGTCATCTGGTCGCCTGCCACCTGGTCAGCGAGGATGGACGGGCACCGCACATGGAGGCCATCGAAGCATGAGTTTCACGATCTACAGCGCCCGCAAGATCATCACGATGAACCCGAACCGCCCGGAAACCACACATGTCGCGGTGCGAGATGGCCGTATCCTGGGTACGGGCACACTGGAAGAACTGGCGGGCTGGGGCGCCCACGAACTGGATGACCGGTTTGCCGACAGGATCCTGATGCCGGGACTGGTCGAGGGCCACAGCCACACGATGGAGGGCACGTTCTGGCGCTACATCTACTGCGGCTTCTTCGACCGCATGGATCCGAACGGACACATCTGGGAAGGTGCGCGATCCATCGAGGCGGTAGTCGAGCGACTGCAGGAAGCCGCAGCGAAACTCGACGGACCCGACGCACCGCTCGCCGGCTGGTCGCTGGACGCGATCTACTATGGCGACCGGCGCGTCGACCGCCATGACCTTGACAAGGCTGCGCCGGAGCGGCCTGTCGGGGTGCTGAACGCGTCAGGGCATATCCTGAACGTCAACACGAAGGCGCTGGAGCTGGCCGGACTGCTGCGGCCCGGCATCAATCATCCAGGCATTCCACTCGGTAGTGACGGCCTGCCGACCGGCGAGCTCAAGGGGCCGGACGCAATGACGCCGGTGGGCATCCACGTGGGTTTCGACCGCGACCTGCTGGCCTGCGACGAATCCGGATTGCGCCAGTTCGCGCGCCTGTGCGTGCGTGCGGGAGTCACCACCGCTGCTGATCTTGCCAACCTGCTGCCGCAGGATGCCGTGAAAATGATGCTCCGCGTCACAGGGGAGGCCGACTATCCGGCGCGCATTGTCTCCCTGCGGCGGCTGCAGAACATGACGGTACCGGAGATCGTGGACCGTGCCCTGGAACTCCGCGAGATGAGTACGGAAAAGCTCAGGCTCGGAATCATCAAGGTGGTCTCGGATGGCTCGATCCAGGGCTTCTCCGCGCGGCTGCGCTGGCCCGGCTACTACAACGGTGCGCCGAACGGACTCTGGTACGTGCCGCCGGAGCAATTGCGGGAGATGTTTGCCCTGGCGCTTGAAAAGGGTGTCCAGGTCCACACCCACACCAATGGCGACGAGGCGACCGAACTGGTGATGGAATGCCTGGAGGAGGCGCTGCGGCGCCACCCTGCCCCCGATCACCGATTCACGTTGCAACACTGCCAGCTTGCCGACGCGGCGCAGTTCCGTCGCATGAAGGCGCTCGGGATGTGCGTGAACCTGTTCCCGAACCATCATTTCTACTGGGGCGACCAGCATTACGCCATGACGGTTGGGCCGGAACGGGCGGAGCGGATGAACGCCTGCGCCACCGCGGTTGCCACCGGAGTACCCATGGCCATTCATTCCGATGCGCCCGTGACGCCATTGGGACCGCTGTTCACCGCATGGTGCGCCGTGAACCGTCAGACGGCTTCCGGCCGGATCCTGGGGGAGAACGAACGCATCGACGTCGCGACCGCCCTGCGCGCGATCACGCTCGGCGCGGCCTACACGCTGAAGCTGGATGGCGAGATCGGCTCCATCGAGACCGGCAAGCGGGCCGACTTCGCCGTTCTGGAGGACGATCCAGAGGAAATCGGCGCCGAGAAATTGAAGGACGTGGGTGTCTGGGGCACGGTACTTGGCGGACGGATCTTTCCTGCCGCCGAGATATGAGCACCACGGACAACAGTCCCACCCCCCTGCCGGTTACCGTGATTGGCGGATATCTGGGTGCCGGAAAAACGACACTGGTCAATCACATGCTGCGCCACGCGGCAGGGCGGCGACTGGCGGTGCTGGTCAACGAATTTGGTGATCTGCCAATTGATGCCGATCTGATCGAGGCGGAGGATGACAATCTGATCGCCATTGCAGGCGGCTGTGTCTGCTGCAGCTATGGCAATGATCTGGTCCTGGCCATGCTGGACCTGGCGAAGATGTCCCCCCGGCCCGATCACGTGTTGCTGGAGGCCAGCGGCGTTGCCCTGCCCGGTGCCATTGCCGCGACTGTCGGCATCCTGCCGGACTATGGTCTTGGCGGAGTCGTCGTGATGGCCGACGCAGAGACCGTGCAGCAGCGCGCAGGGGATCGCTACATCGGTGACACGGTCAGGCGCCAGCTCGAAGAGGCCGATATCATCGTGCTCAACCGGACCGACCTGTTGACCGCCGCGCACTGCGACGCCGTCGCGGCCTGGCTCAGCACGGAATATCCGGGTGGCCGGCAGGTCAGCACGGAGAGAGGCAAGCTTCCGCCCGAACTTCTGCTCGGCTTCCGGGAGACACGGGAGGCACCTTCACAGCCGCCCGGACCGCTGCATGGCGATCACCATCAGCTGGTGTCAGCATCAGTCGCGCCAGAAAACTCCGTGGATGCGCGGGCGGTGGCGGACATGCTGGTCGCCGCCGATCTGGGACTGCTGCGGGCCAAGGGAATCGTGCAGGATCCGCACCGGGGCCTGACGCTCATTCAGGTCGTGGGGCGGCGCGCAGAAATCACACCGGCACCGCCTGGATCACGCATTGGCATGGTCTGCATTGCATCGCGAAGCGTGGCGGGCGATAGCGACCAACTGGCAGAACGGTTACACCAGATTCTTTCGAACAAACCGTAATATATTGACTTGAAATAATAATATCCGTCACCAACCGCCAATTCAGAGACGGATATCAATGCTCTGACGTTGTGTCGACAGGCCCGGCTGCAATTCCGCGCGGGCGCGTTCAGTCCCGCTCTGGTTCAGAAAGGCAGCGAAGTCGCGGGAGATCGCATCGTCCTCCCTGCGGTCGGATCGTGCCGACCTGTCGGAGATGTCCCGTTCGCCTTCATCACCAGGGAACCCGCGATCCGCTTCATCGCCTTCATCAGCGCGGACAGGACCGGATCCGGGAACTGCCGGTGCATCGACTGACCTTTGTTCAGCCGCTCTGGCACGGTCACTCTCGCGGATGGATTCATCCTCGGCCTCGGACGTGTCGAGCGATTCCTCCAGCGCCGCCTTCTGCTCTTCTGCCCGGATGGAGTTGAGCTCGCTGCGTGCATCAGAGCGCTTGCTCTCCGCATCCGCCGCAACACTGCGGTCTGCACCCGACGGTTCTGCCGGAGCCAGCGCGGCGCGCTTGACGATTTCCATCTTCGCGATGGTCGCCTCCGGATCACCGGAAACGGGGCTGGTGCTGATCGAGACATGGCCACCCACGGCGTAGCTGCGTCCGTCCGGTCCCTTTTCCATCTCGTATTCAGGCGCACTCGCATACTGCCCGCCCGCAGACTTGTGCGCCTGCTCATGGGTCCGGACTTCGCGGTCGCGGGCCTGAAGTTCCCTGACCTGCTCGCGCTCCTGCTCCGTCAGTTCGGTGCCTGTCGTGGTCGACTGTTTCGGATCGGTACCAGGCCTCTCCGTCGTCCGGGATTCCTCGCTGGCGGCAATCTGCGCCGCGATCAGGGTCCCACCAGCTACAGTAGATCCACGCGTCTCGCGAAAGCCTGAGGGCAGTGCGGAATCACGCGCGGGTTCCCGTGTCTCGGCACCGCGCCCAACGGATTGCTGGGCGCGCGACACCTGTGGAAGACCGTCTGCGCGGCTGGTCTGCAGTGCGCTGATCATCCGGTCAGACCTGTCGTGTCGGAACGATTCGGTTGCATCGTTGCAGTGAAACAGGCGAATGTTAATCAATCGTCAACATGAGCGTATCAGGCTCCTGTTCGACCGGTAACGAAACATGGTTACCGAAAAAACATGATCTTCATCACAATTTGTTCGAATAATTTCGCGGCCAGTGGTGTTGCGTTATCGGGACCGAAAATTTTGGCCCCGGTAATGACCACCAATGACCGGGCAAGATATGTTGACCAGGGCACGCGAGCCAGAAATCAGGGACGCGGTGAGTGAAGTCTGCGGAAAGCTTTCCTCGACCGTTACACTCGAGACACTCCGATATTGGGAGTTCATTCGCGGGGAGCGCATCTGGCCGCTCAGACGCGATCTCAATCCGATGGATATCGTCGAGCATCTGCCGAACGTGATGATTCTGGGCGTGGAGCGTGATCCGCTCGATTTCGTCTATCGACTGACCGGAACGCTGATCGACGAAAACATGAAGGGACCACTGAAGGGCTGTCGCGTCAGTGACCTGCCGCACCAGGCTGGCCCCGGCGAATATTGGGAAATGCTGCGTCAGGTCGCCGAACTGGGTCTGCCCTGCACGCGACCAATGCCTTACGTCGGCCCGCATCGGGACTTCAAGCGCTGCGAACTTGTAGCGCTGCCCCTGTCGGCTGAGGGAACCTGTGTGGATCAGGTTCTGGTCGCCATTGATTTCATCACGATCGTGGACGATTAGATCGCCCGGCTGTTCGCCGACTGTGCTGGCCCGGTCAGACCACGCGCTTGCGTCTGGAAGAGATCACGCCTGTATTCACGCCGAACCAGCCAATCTCGCCTGACAGGCGACCGTATTCGATCTTCGGGCAGCGGTTCATCACGACTTTCAGACCTGCGGCCTCCGCCTTTGCCGCCGCCGCATCGTGACGCACACCAAGCTGCAGCCAGAGTACCTTCGCACCGATGCGGATTGCATCATCGGCAATGGGTGGAATGGCGTCGGAATTTCGGAAGCAGTCCACCATGTCGATTGCAACATCGATGTCGTCAAGCGTGGCCACCGCGGGCTCGCCGAGAATGAGCGTGCCTGCCGCCGCTTCCTTCGGGTTTACCGGGATCACCCGGTAGCCCTTTTCCTGCATGTACTTCATGGCGAAGTAGCTGGGGCGGTTCCAGTTGGCGCTCGCACCAACCATCGCCACGACCTTCACGGTATGCAGGATGTCACGGATGTAGGCATCG
>Ga0070728_10000192_pt1 | contig 138938 bp, 117 predicted proteins | sample tdDd471_FD_66723 | JGI IMG/M metagenome (GOLD analysis project Ga0070728, IMG submission 66723) | Marine sediment microbial communities from the Atlantic coast under amendment with organic carbon and nitrate - tdDd47.1 | ecosystem: Environmental > Aquatic > Marine > Coastal > Sediment... | reverse complement strand
TCCTCTCTGGCCCTTTTACAAACGGGTCTTGTAGATTTTCGACATTATTTTTCTTTTAATTTTCTGTAAATAAGAAAATTAACTTGAAGAGCGGTTTATCACTGTTTATAACAATTATAGTCAGTTTTATATTAAAGAAAACTGCCCCCAATCGGATACCCTGCACCAGGGTTTAATCGATAACAGCAGTCAGAGAATTCAGCTAAGGTTTAAGCATATGCAGGCTAACAGTACACGGGCAATTATTGCCGCCTTTCTGGCAAATTTAGGAATAGCAATTGCAAAGGTTATCGGTTTTATATTTACCGGCGCCTCGTCAATGCTTGCAGAGTCGATTCACTCCTTTGCGGATTCTTCGAATCAGGGACTCCTTATTCTTGGCAACCGGCTTTCCCATAGAAAAGAAAACCTCCAGCACCCCTTCGGCTTTGGACGGGAACGTTATTTCTGGTCTTTTATCGTTGCCCTCATCATCTTTTCCCTCGGTTCTCTTTTTGCCCTTTATGAAGGAATCGAAAAAGTTATTCACCCCGCTGACATTACATCACCCCAGTGGGCCATTGGAATCCTCAGCGTAGCAATTGTTCTGGAAGGTTTTTCGATGCGGACAGCAATCCAGGAATCCCGTCTTGTTAAGGGAGATGCGCGATGGTGGGAATTCATCAGAAGAACGAAAGTTCCTGAACTGCCGGTCGTACTTCTTGAAGATCTTGGTGCCCTGATTGGCCTGGTCCTTGCACTCACAGGCGTATCCCTCGCCATCATTACCGAAAATCCCCGCTTCGATGCAATTGGAAGTATAGCAATCGGCATACTGCTTGCTGTCATAGCGGTCATTCTTGCTATCGAAATGCGTTCTCTGCTTCTTGGAGAATCGGCTTCACCTGCAGTAAAAATTGAAATCATTGATATAATTGAAAAGCACCCGATGGTCAACCGCCTTATCCACATGCGTACCGAGCATATCGGTCCCGAAGAACTTCTCGTTGCCGTAAAAATAGAAATGCCTGAAAATTTAACGATAAAGGATGCTGCCCGGGTCATCAATGAGCTGGAAAAAGCCCTGAGAGCAGAGATACCCGCGGCCCGCATGATCTATATAGAACCGGATGTCTTCATGGAGACTGTGGAGAGTCGATAAACTAGCTGTTTTCCTCGATCAAGGCTTTCAGAAGACGGTAAAATTCTTCACCGGTATTTTTTTCAGCGATCATTCCCAAAAGATGCTGGAGTTTTTTATCCTTTACTCCTGAATTAATAGAAATATTCTCCAAAAGCTGCAGAAGAAGTGCATTCTCATTCCTGGAAACATGTGCAGTCTCCTGTAAAAAGCCCATCATTTTTTCTTCGGAAGAATAAAGTCTTTTAGCAAAAATATTTATGAGACTGCGGGCAAATTCGGGACTTTCCCGTATAAGCACATCAAGATTATCAGCTTCTCCCCTTGCCAGGATACATTCTGTATTACATCGGGCCTCTGCCATCCTCGGCTGATCACCGGCAATAGCCATTTCGCCCAGGATATCACCTTCATGAAGTGTATTGAAAAATATTTCTTCCCCGTCTTCTCCAATTTTATAAATTCCGATTTCTCCTTTTCGTATAAGATAGAAGTCCCTTCCCTGTTCTCCCTGCCTGAAAATTACCGCCCCTTTTTCATAATGATACTCTCGCTGAAGAATTGACTCAGGTCTGACAAAGAGCCGCCGAATATTACCGGCTCCCGGCAGCTTCAGGTTAAAATAGATTCCCTTGAAAAACTTATAAAATATATATTGAAAATAAAAATAATAATATCCCGACTCACGACCGGTAAACCGTACCATGGTTCCATTCTGATTATCTTCAAGGTTATGATAGTTCCATACAACAATTCCCTCGACCTCCGGTGATGTCATACCTGCGCAGTCAAAAAGCAGTTTTAGCGTTTTCCCCTTAGTGATCGGTTCAATGGTTTTCAGAAAGCATGTAGACAAAGTAATATCATAGGTCATCTGGTCTTCCTTACTCCCCTCAAGATAGTAGATAAGGTCAGTTATAACCGGTATGCGCAGAATACTATTTTGAAAATAACGTGGGTTGATAATATTTTGCATAAGCATTGTTACTGCGTAAAAAAGAGGGAGCAGCACAAAAAGCATCACTGCCTCTTGAGGTGTCAGTGTGATATTAAGAAAATCCATTATAGTCTGATGAAACAAACCTGAAAAAGTCCCTGTCACAGCCAGAATAAAAACCGCCGTATAACGCAGGGGATTCAATCGAAACCTCAGCAGTCTCTCTGTTGCAACATCTTTGGCCCCCATGGAATGACGTATCCACCGCTCATACTGGGGGTCCCTCTGAATGGACCTCCACTCTTCATATCTGAGACCAGAAAGCTCAAGGGCATCAATCGAAGGCTTATTTTGACTGCGGGCAAGAAAGTATTCAAGAGCAATGCCCGCGGCGACTAAGAGCAGGGCATTAAGGTAAGGAAGTTTGCCTCCCCGGAAAAAAAAATAATCATAAAGACCATGAATCAAAAAAGGAACCAGGAAGGCAGTTACGGCACGGACCATACGGGGAACAAAACTTTTATAAAGCCTGCTGTCTCCCAGGAAATACCCCATGATGCCGCAGGAGAAAACATGCAGGGGAACAGAACTTATAGACCTGATAAAAATAATTGACGCACTTGATGAAAGAGCGTAAAAAATATTTTCAACAGCAGCAAAGCCGAGACCAAGAAGCATCCCCGTCATTATTCCGTTCAAAACCGGCGTTTCATCACCCCTTTTACCCGTAAGAAGAAGAAGGAATAAAAACACACCAAGTTTTTCCGGCATGGCCGCCTGCAGAAAAGCCAGGGCAAAAAAAGTGCCCCCATTCAGATACGATGAAAGAAAGGGTGCTGCGAGAAGAAAGAGACAGGCCAGAATACCACCAAAGGCCAGATTCTGAAGACGAAGAGCGGGTTGATGACTTACTTTAAAATAACGGTTATAGAGAACATAGAGCAACGGTACCGGCAGAAGGGCCAGCAGGGTAATTACCGCCAGTTGAGACCCGGAATGTGACAGCCCCATTGTCATTTCTATTAAAAGTGAATTTCCAGACGGTATTCAGCGACACTTTCCTTTTTTTCAAGACGAATATTTCTAAAGAATTGCTGCTCCAATGCGTATTCGAACTTTGAAAGCCAGCGGGAAAATTCCTTGTCGGTCATTTCATTTTTTTTCATAGTAAAGTTCAGAAAATATTTATGCAGGTAAAGACTGAATAAAATAGATTCGTCACCTGTCAGGGGTACTCTAACATCAAAACGGTCGACCTTATCGTGTTCTGCATCCATGGTGACATTTGTTATTGCCCCCATAGTTTCGGCTATTGTATCAATCACTTTCATATAGTCAATAGTTGTCATTACTGGCTTCCTTTTATATCTGGTTTTTCATCTACCCTGTATATAACGTATCATTTATCGAATCAAGAATTTTATTTCTCAAAGGAAAAATCTGTCACCAGCAGACAGAGATCATCGTCAAATTCTTCATCTCCAGAATATGCCCGCAAAGCGGCAATCAAATCCCGGGAGAAATCTTCCTTCGAAGCGTTACTGTTTTCCTTCAAGAACTCAACAAGCCTGGCTTCTCCGAAAACCTCCCGCTGGTCATTCATACATTCAGTGATGCCATCAGTATACATGACCAGGCGGTCTCCTTCAACAATATCGATTACCGCGTCAACAAATCCTGGTTCTTCTGACCAGCCCAGCACTCTCCCGCGGGTATAGGCAGGCAGAAATTCCCCTGTGCTTCGTCGAAAAAGTACAGGAGTAACGTGCCCTGCATTAGAGAAAAGCATCCTCTTCTTTTGCGGATCAATGACCCCATAGAAGGCGGTGACAAAGTTCCCATTCACTGTAGTATGACATACACTTTTATTTATTTCCTGCAGTACGCCTGAGGGAAGACTTTTATCTTCTGCAGAATCAAGGGCCATCTTGGTAACTGTTGCAAGAAATGCTCCAGGAAGACCATGGCCTGATACATCGGCAATAAAAAGATGAAGTTTATTGTCGATCACAAAGTAATCGTAAAAGTCCCCACTGACCTTATCTACCGGTATATACTGTACATGAATAGAAGCCTCGCTAAACTCAGGAAGCTTTGAGGGCAGCAGCCTGTTTTGAAGAAGACGTGCCGTATCAAGGTCTGCTTCTATGCAAATGTTTCTTTCGTAAATCAGCTTTTGATATCTTGATCTTTCTATCAGGGCAGCAACCCTGCTTCTCAGAAGCGCCGGATTGAAGGGTTTCGCTATGTAATCGTCGGCACCATGAACAAAGCCCTCCATTCTGTTTTCTTCCCCCGCACGGGCAGTCAGGAGAATGACGGGAATCATTTCAATATTCGGATCATTTCTCAGCTCTCTTACAAATTCAAAGCCATCCACCACAGGCATCATGACGTCAGAAACAACCACATCAGGCATACACATTCTGGCAGCCCGAAGCCCTTCAAGGCCGTTCTCTGCCATTATTATATTATGATCAGACGAAAGAAGCTCATGGAGAAAACTACGCATTTCTTTGTTGTCGTCAATAATGAGAATTGTCGCTTCATGTTCATTACCTTGCTGGTTGTCCCTGCAGCAGATATCCGGTTTGGGAAGATCTACAATAAACTTCCCCCCCTCATATTCATCTGAGTCTGATGGCTCAAGAAAGATCACATCCTCCCTATCTTCAAGGTGCCCGCTCCCCCGGGGAAAAACAAGAGTAAAGACAGACCCGTGGGCTTCGGGATACTGGTCAATATGCCGGCTTTCCACCTCGACTCTTCCTCCATGAATCTCGGCAATCTCCTTTACCAGCGCCAGGCCGATTCCGGTCCCTCCTTTTCCGATTATAGTTTTTCCCGGCACCTGCCTGAAGCGCTCAAAAATTATATCTGTATCTGATGCAGGTATACCAATACCTGTATCAGATACAGATATATTGACCCATTTTTCATCAGAGAAAACTGAAACTGCAATTTTACCGCCCGGCTCAGTAAATTTCATGGCATTGGAAAAAAGATTCATCACCGCAAAGTCAAACTTTTCAATATCGAGATAGAGAAACGTCGTATCGGGAGTTTCCAGGCTGAGAAGAACTGTGCTCATATCCTCAGCAGACTGAATAGAACCAATAAACCGCTTCAGATATTTCGAAATATCTACCTCATGGACATGGAGCACCAGTTTTTTTGAATCTATTTTTGATAAATCAAGAATACTGTTTATAAGGTTCTTAAGGCGCCGCCCTGTCCGTAAAAGATCCTCAAGAAAAGAGTTGTCAACCTTCCGGGGAGAACTTCCTTCAAGTACCGCTTCAATTTTTGAGATAATAAGTGTCAGGGGTGTTCTCAACTCATGAGAGATATTCGTAAAAAAATCAGTTTTAGCTTCATCGAGTTCATGAAGCTTCAGGTTACTATTCTGCAGCTCTGAGCTGTTTTTTTGAAGCTTCTCGTTTAACCTGCTCAGCTCCCTGGTACGGTCATCGACCTTTTTTTCGAGATCCCGGTTCAGGGTATCCATCTCAATGGTAAGCCGCTCCTTCTCGCCAAAGGCATTAAGAAAGCGTTTTGACAAAAGAAATGACTGGGAAAAAATGAAAAAGAGAAGACCGTAAGGTGTTAACAGATCGGTCTGAATTACCTGCTGTCCGTGGAGCACGTCGTTTACCACACAGGCAAGAAATACAATAAAAGAAAAAAGAAGCACCAGGGATCCATCATGTTTTCTTTTCAGGGCAATGATGAGGGTGACAAGAACCATCAGTGAAGAAAGCGCCAGGACCGGATGAAAATAAAAAATACCATGAGAAGAAATTATCACCGGCGCCGCAAAAGTAAAAAGAGAAAAAGCCGTTGCAAGGGCGACAATAATTTTCATGTAAAGAGGTCTGAAGATTCTAAAAAGATAATGAACGTAGACTACAACCGCGGCGGTGCCCATATAATATGAGAAATACTCAATGAAGACTACCCACCGCCACGCCAGTTCAGGAAAAAAAGACACCAGCACCTTCTCTCCCATTACCAGCACGCGTAAAGAGATCAGCATACAGAGCAGGCCGAAAAAAAGAGACGAAGGGTCCCGCCTTCTAATAAGAAAAAGGGTTAGATAATAAAGCCCCATAAAAAAAATACTTCCAAAGAGTATCAGGTCAATGTAGATATTTTTTTCTCTCGCCCTGGCAAGCACCGGAGCCCTGGCAAGGGTTAAGGATTGAAGAATTCCCCATTTTTGGTGATGGTAATTAGATATATGAAAGGTTATCTCAACAACTGGAGACCCTGGTGAAAAAACCACAACGGTGGGAGCATACTTCGGGATGGTACTTTTTGCGGTTACACCGGCGGTCCCCCCCCGGGAAACTTCCTTTCCATTGATATAAAGTCTGTAGGCGGTATTAATACTTTTGAGCTTCAGGGCAAGACTGAGTTCGTCGTTTTTTTTCTCTTTGGGGAGAAGAATCGTCATCCGGCATGAGCCGTACCCTGTTTCTCCCCCGGCACTCTCCTGCAGGTGGCGGCTGTTCCAGCGCCCCGGCACAGAAATAACCCCGTCGGCTCGCTCTGCATCGGCTTTCGCATCAATATGGCGGCGGTGAAAGTACTCCCAGTCACCGTCAAGGGCAACCGGTGCACCAAATGGAAATACGGTGTTTCGCAGGTCAAGGACGCCGTCTTTCACAACGGGAACCGTGCCTGCCGATGCCCCCTGGTTTCCCGAGATATGGAGAAACAGGCACATAATGGCCAGAAAGAAAACATATTTTTTCACTATAGTATTCACGGCTTATTCTATATATAAAGCTGAATTGTTAACGATACAGTCACACGATATTTTTTAGCCCGTAACTTTCGTCATTTTACCCTGCTCTTTGCAAAAGGCAATATTTATTTTACAGGAAGGAACCCCGCATTTACTTTTTTCTTCCCCTGCTCTTTTCACGAAACCGCCGGTTTACGATCCTCTTTTGCAGCCGTGACCCCCATCGGGAGAAGAGGTACCAGAAAAATTACCAGGGCCGAGAGAAGCACTCCGATAGCAAAAAGCCCCCGGTATCCAAGGGCTTCGGCCATGACACCTGAGAACCACGCCCCGGGAGCCTTCCCCACAACTTCGATACTTGCCAGAAGCGTATAATGGGTGGCCCCGATTTTTTTATCCACCATTGACATCATGAAGGCAAACATTACTGTCGTAAGCATTCCCCCGAAAAAATGCTCTCCGATTGTTACAGGAATTACAGATTCAGGCGTTACCGATCCGACGGAGAGAAGAAAAATACCCCCCAGGGGCAGAAGGCGAAAAAGAAGTGCCGTCCCGAGGGCATGTTTCATCTTCATTTTTGAAGCCACAACTCCCCCTGCCAGACTCCCGGCAATAGAAGCCCCCATGCCCCAGGTACCAACCCAGAGTCCGATCTGTCCTGTCTGCAGGCCCCCGTCTACCAGAAAGGGTTTAAACATAATGTCTACCATTGATTCACCGAACTTATAGGTGGCGATAAATATTAATACCGCGGGGGCGCCCCTTGTCTTAATAAAGACGAAAAGTGCTGATATAATTTCACGTATTTTTAAAGTTTCCTGAAGCTCTTCTAAGCCACGGGTCTTCTCCCTGAAATAAAGAACTGCCGGGAGAGGCAGCAGGGCCGCACAGGCCATAATAAGAAAATACCCCTTCCAGCCGAAGAAACTGCTCAGCCAGACCAGGAGGCCCCCACTGAGAATCATGCCCGCCTTGTACCCCACGACCTGGGCGGCATTCCCATAACCGAGCTCACGGTCGCCGAGAATATCGACTGCAAGTCCGTCAACGGCAATATCCTGGGTGGCTGCAGCTAAATTCATCAGAAAGACCTGTACCAGCAAAAGCGTCATCCCCTGTGAAGGATCAACCAGGGAAGCTGAAAATATTGTCAGAAAGAGAATAATCTGGAGGGGAATAATCCATGACTTTCTTTTCCCAATTCGAGGAGACCAGTACCGGTCAACCAGGGGTGCCCAGAGGGCCTTTAAAAGCCAGGGTGCAGCGAGTGCAGAAGCAAAACCGATAGCCGCCAGGGAGACCCCCTGGTTGCGCAGATATATCGGCAGGGCTGTTGCCTGGAAACCGAAAGGCAGCCCCTGGGAGAGATAAAGGAGTGAAAGTAAAAATATATTATAATGGGAAGTTCTGTTTTTATTTTTATACATGGCGTTCTCTTCTAATGTACCATGTATAAAACAGTAAAATTATTTTACAATCATTTCCTGATATCTTTTTTCTAAAACAGACCGGGGGCCTGCGGCTTTTCAGGGAAAGGAAGTTTACTTCGCCTCTTGCCGCTTACTCTCGGCAATAAAACCACAAAGTCAATATCGAAAAGGAAGTTTACGAGTCCATGTAAAAAGGTTCTTCCCCTGGATTAACGCCCTTTTTATCAAGCTTCAGGTCACCGCCGCAGGAGGGGCACTGCTCTATATCTTCCCGCACCGGATAGTCATTACCGCAGTAAGGACACGCCTTCATGGTCAAATGATGCTGAAAGTCGTAGAAGACAAAAAGTCTTCTTCCTTCCTTTACCATTTCTTTTGCCAGGCCTGATCGAAGCATAGTGTTCAATTCTGCAGTAACTGCGTCAGATGTGCCGAGTTCACCGGCAACCTGCTCTTCAGTAATCTCACCGTTGCGGCGCCGGGCGAGTTTTAAAATTCTGTTACGAATTCCCGCGGGCCGCATTGCCAGTCCGCGAACAAAAAGATATATACCCGGAATCAGAAAAATGATTCCGCATACAACAAAGGCTGTCCCGGGGCCCACCCTCGAAGGGTCGCTTTTGGAAGCGACAAAAAAAAGAAGCCCAAGCCCGACAGAAGGAATACCAATGACAGAAAGAAATCCTCCGAAAAAAATACGGACGTTCATTACCACTGCTCCTTTGTTGTTCTATCAAGCTCATCACCCATGGCAGTAAAAAAGCCTTCTATCTTTTTATCAGTAAAAATTCTTTCTTCATGCTGTTTAAAGTCAGCAGCAAAATCAGCGGGATGCAGCCTCTTGAATTTCACTTTAAATGTATCATTAATATCATGAATCTTACCGGCAAAAGAACTGCTCGCATCAGGAACATTAATTTTCAGCTTTGATAATGTAGAGTACTGGTCCTGGGAAGACTTAACGTCTTTGACGCTCTTGGTGAAAACATCGATGCCCTTCATGAGTCCCTTCATGAGGGCAATAAAAGAAACCGACTGGCGTATCCCTGTCTGAAGGCTTTCAAAAGCCGCATTCAGCTCTCCCAGCTCGCCGAGACTCCCGGCAACATCAGTCCTGTCCTCGACAAAAGGCTCTCCACAGAAACGGCAGAAAAAATTGTTCTCTTTGTTGGGAGACTTGCAGCGCCGGCAGCTCTTCGGTTTTTCCTGTACCGCCTTTTGCACATAATCTTCCTTTCCCGTCAGTTCTTTTAGTGTATTCATGAAGGCGGACCGTTTAATGAGCAGCTCCCGATCACGGGTCAGAATATTCAGTTTTTCTTCAGCCATGGCAAGTTCAGCTTTTTCTTCGAGCCACTGTTCCTGCATAGAGATATCTTTCACCTCCATTTTCTCAAGCTCTTCCTGCCACTTGCCCCGCAGCTCTTCAATGGCATCAATAAGTTCATCCCGCTTTTCAGTAATGCGGTCTTTTTCCTTTTGTATGGCTCGCATCTTGAAAAAGTTAATTAAAAATCCAAAGCCGCTGTTCAGTTCATCGATTCGTTTATTGTAGGCCCGCAGGTCTTCTTCAAAGGCTGCAACCTTCACCTTCAGTTTTTCTTCTCGGTTATCAAGTTTTTTATTATTTCCTTTTATTGATTTAATTGTCATTTCACGTTTCGAGTCATGAAGGGTCATGCTGCTGGACAATTTCTTCTTTTCTTTGTTAAGATTGACCAGCTGTTCTTCAAAGGACTTTTCAGCCTCAGGAAGTTTCTGTTTGTATGAATGCTGCACCGCATCGGGAAACCTCGTTATATCTTCAAAGAACTGGTCCTGCAGCCAGGTTATTTCACGGGTACGGACCTTTGTCACATTGTTAAAATTATCATTGAAGTACTTCTGAAACTCTTCGAGCTTTTCCCTGACTTCCGTTACATCCTTTCCTGTATCTTCGAGAAAATCTATCATTTTTGAGAGACTACCCATTACATTCCTCCTCACTCTTCGACTGTTCCTTCTGACCCTTGACACCGCTGCTTGAAACCCGCAGCTTCTTTTCACAGCGCCACAGCAGATTTTTTAATACAGGCCGTGACTCCTGTACTGATTCGATTTCTTTAAATGACCCGGCGTTTTCCCAGTAGAGGGGACACCCTCCCCCGCACATTTTCTCAAGGTCACAGCCCCGACACACGGGAGGTACAAAACGCCGCTCCCGGTAGTAGAGGGCCTGGTCTGAGTTCCATACATGGTTAAAGCTTTTCTTTAAAAGGTTCCCGACACCCCGGTCATAACTTGAACAGGGAAGCACGTCCCCGGCGGGATTCACTGAAAGAAGCCCCTTGATGCAGGCGCAGGACTTCGCCCCGAGATTATGATCAAGGGGATTAAAAACACAGTACGGCGTAGGAGAATACCAGACAAAACGTATGCTCTCCTTTTCGCAGAATTCAAGAAGGGGCTTTAAAATTTTTCCGATGGTTGTATAGCCGATGTTTATATTTTCATTATCCCGGGCTATCCCCGTGGGAATTATCATGTTCATTGAAAGATACTCCGCCTTGAACTCTTTCTTCACAAAGGAGGCAAGCTCAACCAGGTGCTCCCGGTTGCCCCGGCAGATGGTCGTATTGGTGTGAGAATGCACCCCGGCAGATTTAAGATTGTGAATCGCCCGACAGGTCTTTTCGTAGGCCCCTGGATGGCCGGTAATTTCATCATGCAGTCGGGCATTAGCCGCCTCAAGGCTTACCTGGGCAGACTTCAGACCCGCATCGGCCAGTTCATTGACCAGGGCTTCATCGGCGCAGCGTATACCATTCGTTATAAGATTGGTACGCATCCCTATGCCCGCGGCGTAGGCAACAAGCTCAGGGAGGTCCTGCCGCAGCGTCGGCTCTCCGCCGGTGAATGATATCGTCGGCACATGAGCCTCGTACCAGATTCGGTCTATGATTTTTTTCACTTCACCGGTGGTCATCTCAGGCATTTCATCTCCCCGAAAGGGACTCGAGGCATAGCAGAAGTCACAGCGGTTCTGGCACCGGTACGTCAGGGCGATTTCTGAAAGTATTGGATAGGCAACACTCCCGGGGTCAAAGTCAATGGTGGTTATCAGGGGCGCCATATGGTACTGATCTTTCATAATAGCCAGGATGGTCTGAAGGAGATTGTTCAAATCGGTCTGCAGTTTCTCCGGTGCGATCTGGTACCGGGTGCTTATTTCTGAGATAATACTCTCAGCGGTTTTCCCCTCATTGTAAAGCCCATTGAGAAGGGCAAAGGCTGTCTCGTTGCAGTGATGCAGCTTGTTGGGCCGGATAATCAGGAGACGGTCTTCTTTTCTCAGGTGAATAACATCCCTGGTTTCCCGGACAAACTGCTGGTAGTTTTGCATTCCACTGTTCATGGGAGCCTCAGAAACTCGATACGCAGGCGCTGTGACATGCGGAGTGACAGGCACTGTGAACGCAGGCGCTGTGGCACGCGGAATGACAGGCGCTGTGAACGCAGGCGCTGTGGCACGCTGAATGACAGGCACTGTGACAGGCGTCATAGCTGAAAGAAGAAACGTTTTCAGCAACCGACGCGGCCCGCGCCTCTACCGCCTTCAGGTCTGGCGGACTGAAAAGGCTTTCGACATTTTCAACAATCTGACTCGAAAAATCTTCAACCTGTTCAACAATTCCTTCAGCAAAATCCTGGAAACTTTCGCCGTAACTCGTACCCTCATCAGCAATGGTCTCTAAAAATTCCGCTGCGGCTCCCCGGGTCTGGTCTGATGCAGCTTCTTCGAAAAAGGCCCCTGCCCCCTCTTCAAAATTATCATGAAGAAGAAGCCATGAATGCTGATCTTCAAAGTACTGCTTGCGGGACTGGTAATTATCAAAGGTATTAAAATCATTAAAGTGCCGCTCAACCTTGCTGCTGTAGCTTTGTGCTGTTTTATCAATATCTCCCTTCCAGACTTTCCCCTGGAGAGAGCGTGATACCGATTTGACAATGAGAGGCAGCCGGTTTTTCCCGAGGGTACCGTCATCGGCAATAGACTCGAGAAAAAGTTTTTCGTAGGAAGTTAAAGACTCATCGGGTCCCTTTAAAAGTTTCACCTGCAGAGGATTTCGGCTGATAATATCGATAAACTTCCTTTCAAATAATCCCATTACGATCAGGTTTACTGCCTTGCTCGGTCGATTGAGGAAAACAGCCGTTTCGACAGCATTGAGATTGTCAACGGTCTCAGCAGTTTTGAAAGTTTCTATAAGTATCTCAGGCTCAACATATTCAGGCTTCTTCTCAAGCATCTTTTTGATCGCGGGATGGAAAGAAACCCCTCGAAGAAGCAGGGAAAACATTCCCGCCAGTATCATCCAGGCAAACCTGAAGGGAACAAGAATACAGTTAAGGCTGAAAATATACCCGGAAGTAATGCTGAATTTTTTCCGTCCCTTTGGAAAAAATACTTTTTCGAAGAGATCTATTTTTGTAATTTTACCAATGAGCGTGGCGGCAACACCGAGTGTGACAATTTCGAGTCCGAGAAAAACAAAATTCAACAGGTAGGCGGTGATAAGCCAACCGATCATCAATCCCACCAGTTCCCAGAAAAAATCGTAATCAGATTCAGCGAGTTCTGCTTTTAAAAGATCATTTACCAGGGTCTTAAATTTCACCCCGTCACTTAACTTCACACGTGCAGGATCAAGCTTAATGGCAACAGGAATTTCAGGAATATTATTTCTGTCACTGGTGCTCCCCCCTACCAGGTTTACATGGGGGTAATAATGACGCCCTCCCTTTTTATCGAGAAAGTAATCGCCCTTCCCGCGGTACCGGAGACCGATGTCCCATTTAGGAAATATTTTTTCCGCAGTGGGCCCCAGTATAATGGGAAGCTCTTTGTCCTGCAGGGAAGTTGTTTTCATTTCAGTCTGGTACCGGGCCTGAAAAGGGAAAAGAAAGCCAAGGCGTACAGTTTCGACCGCCGAGGAAAACTTCATGCCTGCCCAGAAATATCCCGCATGATAAAAGCCCTCAAATATCTCGGGTATCACGTTCATGGTTATGGTACGCGATACGACAATTCTGACCTTGAGTACATCATCTTTTTGAGTCGGCTTTAAAAGAATAAGATCGTATTCGGCATTTAAAGTTTTAATGTTTTTTTCAGAAACGCTTCGCCGCAGTTTTGATTTTACTTCCTTTCCATTAATTTGAACCAGAGCATTATCACTTCGTGCATACTGATAGGGAATCGGCATATGAAGAATTCTTCTGAAAATGTTTCGTTTTCCATGATCAGTTATAATCATGTCAACGGTATTGGTTTCCGTTAAAATACGTTCATCATAGGTGCTCTTTGAGATATCAGCGAGAACCATGACAGACTTTATTGAAAAGGCCCCTTTTTCAATAATATCTCCCGCGCTGAAAGTCGCAAGGCTGTAATCCCCTCCCTCGGCGCCAGCATTAACAAACTGTTTCGGAATAAAAAACTTTATGTTCTGTTTTTCCCGTGAGGCAAGGTTAAACTTTTCAGCATGAATCGAGAGATAATTTTTCCCCTTCCATTGGGTAGGATAGAAAACCCAGCGCTTGTGGGATTTCACTGAAGATGAATCGGTAACCACCCCGTATTTATTTACGAGATTGTCCTTTATCATGTAGGCCTTACGGTATTTTTTAGGAATCTCAACAGGAAGAACTATCTGCACTTCCTGCTTTTTTATCGGAAGCCCCCACTGGATGGGAGGCCACCAGAAGGCGCTGTAGGGTTTATTTTTATAAGTGGTGTCTGCAAAGACTGATTTGGAAATTCGATACCGCATATGTATGGTGTATAACTGGCTTGTCCGGGTAGTAATGTTAAATCTGGCCGCGTAGTACCCGTTTCCCTTTCTCTCCATGGTGACCTTGAACTTTTTTCTTCCATGGACGCCCCAGGATTCAATGAACTGCATCGGCTCAATAAACTGCCCGATGGTTCTAATCCGGTCCCGGGTCTGAAGTTCCTTGAAAGTGAGAGAGTAAAGAACTTCACAGTGTCCCTCCTTCAGAATCGTTACATGAAATTTTGTCTTTTCAATACTGACAGGCGCGGCATGCAAAAAAGCCCCTGAAAAAAGCAGTATGGCTAACAGAGAAACGCGTACATATACCATCATGTCCGGAGACCATCCTTAAGATTTCTTCTGATTTGGTAAGGTCCCCAATTCTACATCTTACAGGATTTGAAGTCAAATAAATTACGGAAATCTGCCTTATAGCCCGGGGTTTAAACCCCGGGCTATACAATGATATAAGGCGCCAGGGGAATACATCTAGCAGAGGAACAGAGCCCACCTCAAGGCCTGAGGGTAGCCTAAAAGGTCGAATCATACTCCCGGATGCCCCGTTTAAAATTAAGCTTTAAAAAGGATTCATCCCGGACGACATGTATTTCTTTCGGGTCGTACTCGGCTCTACACCAGGGATTCTCATATCGGGGATAGTCCCTGAGAGAAATCGCCTTACCGGCAACAGTGAAGTTCCCCCGCCACCCGAAGGATATTTTTCCCCGTGACGGCGACTCGTAGGTGATCCTCTGACGGCGAAAGTGTATGGGTGCCGATGCGACTGCGTCGGTAAATTCTTCAAAGCTTCCCGATTCGTTCTGGTTTCCCATTTCACAGATCCAGGTATTTTTTCTTCCTTCGGCTATAACTTCCTTACCCGAATCTTCTCCCTCGGTCTGCCAGCGGTGACCGTTGCGGGAATAAAGCCCGATAAAGCCCTCGCCTTTTCGCCCAAAAATCCAGCCTTTTTCTTCCTTTACCTCATCAAACTCTTCCCGGGGAAACCAGGCGTGGGTAAAGAAAAGCCGGTTGGTCATGTAGAGCCCCGGCATGCGGCTCACGTTATAACAGGCAATGAGAACATTCTTATGCTGGGCCACTCGCGGAAGAGTACCCGACCCGACCCAGTATCCCCCGCTGGTATTTTCGAAATGACCCGGGTGAGTAGTAAAAACAACCGCCTCCGGTGAAAGGGTCGCCTGCCAGATATGCTGCTGGTCTCCCCCGTACCCGGGGCGATGGTCCTGGGCAGCCGAAAGCATGTAGTCGGGAGTCCGGTATGTCATGACGTTAACCGCATCCCGGACATTTCGTGTTATATCCTTTCGTATCACCCGGGCCAGCAGGGGAAGAAGATGTAGTTTTCGACCCGCGCGCAGCAGGGTTCGGAAGGGAGCAAAAGGTTCAAAGAACTGGTTCTCCCACCAGTTAAAGCGTTCAAAAAGTTTCATCACCGCCATAACGGTCAATGGATGAGTATAGGCCTCCATCGAAAGAAGAGTCATGGCGTCATGGGGATTTTTTGTATCGAGACCGAAGCGTTTCGCGTCTTTCAGAAAAAAGCTCATCTGCTGCCGGTTTTCCATGATACCTTCAGTGTCATCGGCAATCATTTCTATAACCTTTGGCAGGCGGTAGTTTTCTGAAAGCGCCAGGGTTACGGCACTCATGTTGTCATGTCCCGCGTAACGTCCCATTCCGAAGAGAAGTTTCGCCGTGTCGATAGTCGATTCGATGGAAGGATTGCATTTTTCTTCTTTATAACTTCTTCCATGGGACGAGCCGAAGATGCCGTGGAAACTGTTGCAGGCCATATCTAAAAAGATCAGGTCAAGGACGATCTTTCCCTTTTGAACCAGTATCGGATCAGGGGCAAAGTCTACAAGATTAACCAGTGCGGTGATATCCTCATCATAATAGATATGTGAAAGCCATTCACTGAAGCCGCTTCGAAAGCGAAGCTCAAGCCACTGGAGAATCCGTCCGCGGGCCCGCTCCATCCGTTCGAGACCCGTATAATTTCCATTACCGAATATTTTTTCACGAAGAAGATCTCCTGCAAGATATTCGTTTACAGAAAACATAATCTGATGATTCTCTGTCCAGGTACAGAGGGAATCAATTCCCGGTTCATCGGGCCAGTATTTAAAACCAAGAATCACCTCTTCGGCACGGGTAAAGAAATTCTTTGAAAGTTTCCTGGTGTCACGGAACTGGCATACGATCCGCATGATCCCGAGAAGCAGAAAGTCTGAACAATCACGGCGGCTCTCAATGTAATTAAGGACTCCCATGAGTAGATTCTCATGAACGCCTTTATTTTCTTTCAATCGGGCCAGTTCATAGTAGAAGCCCTTCAAAGAGTCATCAGAGGGAGTCTTTGCTGCATGTTTCATCAGGGCATCTTTACGCTTTTCATATTCCCCGGGCCGGGCTTCCCAGGAAAAAATATCTTCTTTCTTCTTTTTCGGATAGCCAAAGGGGGCTTTACCGGTGTATGAAACTTTAAAGTCTCCCACACCGGTGGTTTCAAAAAATTCGTACTGGAAGTTATCTTTATTTTCCACTATCGTACCTTTCTAAAAAATTCATTCAACCGATAGTTCGTTGAGACGTTTTTTTATGTTTTGAATTCCCCTGACCGGAAGTTCGCAGGAAAAATCATGACAGCAGTGAAGAGTTTCATCATCCTTAAGATTACGGGTAAAGGGCGCGATATCTCCACATTCATCTTCCTTTCCCTTTTCAATGCCGAGGCAGATTGTAAAAGGAAGATACTTTCCCCTCAGAGGCTGCAAGACATCAGTGCCAGAAGGAATTCCCGAAAACACCAGGTTCACCACAGGACCCATCATGATTTCAAGGGCAGAAAGAAAGTAAGAATACCCCGTAGGGTGCCGACTGATAGGGCCGCCGAAAAAAGCTGCCAGGGCTTCAAAGCTTTTCTTAAAAGAGATATCCCCGGTCAGATGATAGAGGTGCGCAAGGTTATAAGCCATCACCCCGTTACCAGAAGGAAGAGCCCCGTCATAGGCTTCTTTTCTTCGCACCGCCAGTTTTGTCCCTGATTCAGTAAAGAAAAAGCCTCCACCCCGGGGATCAGAAAATTTATCATGTACGATCTTTGTCCACTTCAATGCCTGGAGAAGATACTCAAGGTTCAGTGTCGCCTGGTGAAGTTCAAGGGCTCCCCGAATCATAAAGGCATAATCATCGAGATGAGCTGGGAGTCCCGCTTTTCCGGAACGGTAGCGTTTCATCAATTCGCCCTTTGGATCCATAAGGTTTTTGCAAATAAAGGCAAAGGCCTTCTCACTCATCTGGAGTGCCTCATGATTTTCAAGAAGCTGTGATGCCCCGGCAAGAGAGGCAATCATCAGGCCGTTCCAGTCTGTTAAAATTTTGTCATCAAGGAGGGGATGTACGCGCTGCTCCCGGGGAAGAAAAAGTTTTTCCCGTATTTTTTTCCACTGGTTACGGTGACTCTTCTCAGCCTCTTTCTTTTGACTTCCGTCACCATATAAAGCATGAGTCAGATGAAGGATATTGGCTCCTGTCATCCGGCCTGTTGCCTCATCAGTGAAATTTCCCTTTTCTGAAACATTAAAGGCTTTTGTAAACCATTGAAGATCTTTATTTTCAAGCAGTTCCTGAAGCTCATCGAAATGCCAGAGGTAGAACTTCCCCTCCACTCCTTCGCTGTCCGCGTCTTCAGCGCTGTAAAAGCCCCCTTCTGCATGCTCGAGGCGGTATTTCAGGTACTCAATAATTTCCTCGCTCTTCGATTTAAAAAAAGAACTGCCCGTCTCGGCTGCTGCTTCACTGAAGGCCTGAAGCAGCAGGGCCTGGTCGTAGAGCATCTTTTCAAAATGAGGAAGGACCCACTCCCTGTCTGTACTGTAGCGATGAAAGCCGAAACCTACATGATCATAGATCCCTCCCATGGCCATGGCCTGAAGTGTTTTTTCTGCCATCCTCAAAGCCTCACTATCACCGGTGCGTTTATGATACCTGAGGAGAAAAAACAGCTGATGGGGTACGGGAAACTTCGGAGCATCACCAAAGCCTCCATGGGTCTCATCAAAGTTATCCTTAAACATTCCGAAAGCCTGCAGGGCTGTTGACTCTTCGGGCATAACAGCAGAACCATGGCTGCCCTCAGCTTCAAGGTTTGCCCGGATTTCTCCGGCACTCCTGAGGACCTCACCATGCTTACTTTTATATGTATGAGCAATACCGGGGAGAAGTTCCATCATGCCGGGACGACCGTAAATCCCATGCTTTGGAAAATAGGTTGCCGCGTAGAAGACATCCCCGTCAGGGGTGAGAAAACAGGTAAGCGGCCAGCCGCCGCTGCCGGTCATCATCTGGCAGGCAGTCATGTATATCTGGTCAATATCGGGGCGTTCTTCCCGGTCGACTTTAATTGCAATAAAATCATTGTTCAGGAGAGACGCCACCTCGTCATCTTCAAAGGATTCCCGCTCCATGACATGACACCAGTGGCAGGTGGCATACCCAATAGAAAGAAATACCGGTTTGTTTTCTTTTTTCGCCTTCTCAAAAGCCTCGTCGCTCCAGGGAAACCAGTCGACGGGATTAGTTGCGTGCTGCAGCAGGTAGGGACTCTGCTCAAAGACAAGGCGATTGAAGCTGTCTCCTCCATCGGGGGGAAGTTTTTTCTGTTCTTCTACACTGGGAATTTTCATGATATTGTCAGACATTTTTTCCCCCTGCCGGTTAAAAAAATATTCAGGCTTTATCCTTTCAAAAACTCCCGGTACCTGACATCAACCTTTTCCCATTTCCCTGATTCGGCAGAACGGTACATCGCCTCAACCACTGCAAGCACCATGAGAGACTCTTCTACCGGCACAAGAAAGGGGTCCCCCTCCTGTATCCACCTGCGAAATCCCTCGATGCTTCGAAGAAGAGGGTGAAATCCCCGCACCGGAGCCTTTCTCTTTTTCACCCTGACTCCCTGGAAATTAATCTTGGAAAAATCACCCCCCGTATAATGCCCCCTCCCGAGAGAACCGTAAACATCCGCCGTCAGCTTCTGTTCCGGTTCTGCAGCCATTGAACTGGTCACCTGCAGGGTCGCCCCGTTTTCCATTTTTACTATCCCCATGGCAAAATCTTCAACTTCCACATCGGTGAATTTTTTCTGGTCAGTAACAGCCACCACTTCGACAGGGAAGCTGTTTAATGCCTTAAGGGTGATATCTATAATATGACTTCCCTGGGTTATAAGGGTACCGCCGCCGCTTTCATGTTTTTTTGCATGCCAGGGGGCGCCTGAAAAATATTTTTCGGTCCGAGACCAGGGGGTATTACAGAGAGCATAGTTGATAGTTCCAAGATCACCTACCCGGCACGCTTCTATGAGACTGCTGCAGTTATGATCATACCGGTACTGGTAGTTGATACCTATCTTCTTTCCGGTTTCCCGTGATTTCCTACAAACATCAATCGCCTCATCCATTGAAACCGTTACGGGTTTTTCACAAAAAACATTATATCCATTTTCAAGACACTCGAGAATCATAGCATGATGCAGGTAATGAGGCACCCCAAGATAGACAGCATCAAGATCTTTATGTTGAAAAAGCTCCCGGTAATCCTGGTAACTGCTGGCAATACGGTGCTTCTTCGCGAAGGCCTCCGCCCGTTCTGCGCTGGTATCGACACAAGCGGCTATATTTATTTTACGATTCAAGCGGCACCCAAGGGCAACAAAGCCCCCGATGTCACCGCACCCGACTATTGCTATATTCATTTTGCTTTTTGCCATAAAAATTCCTCTCTTCTATTCTTCTGTGTAAACGCTTCCTTTTCTAAAACGGGCCCAGACCTCTTCGAACCATTCTTCATCATCGGGTATCGGGCGGACCATTATCCATTGATGCTCAAGGTTTCCTTTTTCATCAATGCTGCTTTCGAGAACACAGGATTTCAGCATCTCTTTATCACCGATTGGCTGCAGCTCAGATGATAAGCCGCTGCCAGGGGTGCTGAATATGTCTTCCGGCAGGTTGACAAACCAGGAGCCACGTCCCGTTTTAAGCTTTTGCATGGTTTCCTTTACAGCCATCAGCATCGCGTATTCAGTAATAAGAAGATCTTCATTTTTTAAAAAATACGAAAGCTCTTCTATTCCTTCAATTCCGCTCTCCCGGTAGGCCATTGCCATTGTACGGTTTTCTTTTAGTCCTTCTTCCAGTGAATCCTGGGTTCTCATGATACCGAGAGCCCGATCAGCCCGGCTTCGGATTGCTTTCCGGTCAGCAGTAAGATTCCTTTTCGAAGAGGCCCTGAGTAATTTATCAATACGGGTGATCCATGCGCCGCCCTTATCTTTTAAAAACGAAGCCTTTACTTCCTTTATCTCTTCTCCCCCTTTTAATCGCCAGAGAATCTGTTTCGCTGCACGAAGGGATCCGACCTGTCCAGCGTTAAGGGCGCTTCCCCCGGGGCGGTAGATACCATGACTGCCGTTGCACTCTCCAACGGGAAAAAGATTGTGAATGCTTGATTCCCACCAGATATTTCCCCGCAGGCCCCCGTTGCAGTGCTGGTGGTTTACCGCGATTTCAAGGGGCTCTTTTTCCAGATCAAATCCATTGCTGAGATAGAGTTCAAAGGCGGGATCATTCATCTTTTTGAGGCGTTCAACAGGTGTTAAGCCAAGGGCGTTAGACTGTTTAAGGTAATCATATACTTCACCGGGAAGAGCCTCCAGATCCAGGGTCTCTCCCCGCCATGTCGGATTCTTTCTAAAATCAAGAAATACTTTTCGGCCCCGGTGTACCGTCTCACGAAAAACCAGAAGGTCAATAATGGATGATGCTTCATTTGTGCATTTCGCCACATCAAAGGGCCACATGTACCCCTTCTGAAACTGGGCAAGAAACATCGACTCAGATGAAGAAAAATAATCATCAAGAAAATTATATTTTTTTCCTTCATCATCAACAGAATAATAACAGGGAAGGACCTGCTGATAGCTGCCGGAAAGGTTCCACCTGAACTTTACCGATCCGATGCCGAATTGAGACTCTGTCAGGTTCTGGGCCGCCGCTCCCGCCTTCAGTGCAATACCGAGGGACCCCTTCTGTCGGTGAGGATAAACACTTCTGCCGAAAAGAGCCGCGGGCCCCCCGGTACCAAGGACCGTACAAGGGGCAGCAAAAATCATCACGCCCCGGGCATCGCCGGAAAGTTCATCTTTACTCAGGACTACAGCACCGATACAGACATTCTTATCATCGGTTAACAGTTCTATTACCTCATGTCGGTCATAGATCGGTATATTAAGGCGCTGTACTTCTTCATAGAGACAGCGGTACATCATGATACTGGTCCGGGGTCCCGCTGATACGCCCCTGTTTTTAAAATCATGATCAGTGCGGTACCCCGTGTGATTGCCGTAGGTTCCCGATGGAAAGGGAACCCCAATCGACACAAGATGATGAAAACTGTAAAGCGAGAGGGATGCCTCTACCAGGGCAATATCACCATGCATGGCCCCACCGCTGAAAAGCTGTTGGGCCATTTCACGGTACGAGTCTCCCCCGGGGTTTCCCGGGTCTGCCCGGTAATAGGTCTGCTTGTCTGAACCGGTATTGGCGCTGGTCCCCCATCCGGGATGCTCGGTGACAATTATGACGTCAGCGCCTCCACGTTTCAGATGAAGGGCCGCGTTAAGAGACGCGGCACCGGTACCGATGACCAGGGCTTCAGCCTGTATAATGGGAATAGTTACTGCTGCAGTCTTCACGGTCACTACAGTCTCCTGATATGAAATCCGCCGTCGACATTTATCACGTCTCCGGTGCTATAGGGAAGGTAACCCTGTACAATGCCTGATACCGCCCTGGCAATGTCCTCTGGAAGGCCCCACCGCGGTATAGGCAACAGCCCTTCATCGATCAGGCGGTCATATTTCTCAGTGACCCCTTCGGTCATGTCGGTTTTTATGATGCCCGGTCGTATTTCAAAGACACCGATACCCTCAGCCCCGAGGCGGGCGGCGAAAAGCTCTGTCATCATCGACAATCCCGCCTTGGAAATACAGTAATCGGCACGGTTGGTTGAAACTGTATACGCGGAGATAGAAGAAATATTTATAATATATGAAGGAAGTGTACTCTTCCGCAGCATCGGTACCATATCCCTGGTCAGAGAAAAGGGGGCCATCAGGTTGACCTGAAAAACCTTGAGCATTTCTTCTTCTTCGAGCTCAAGGATATCCCTTCGTCCCTCTGTTGTAATTCCCGCGTTGTTGACCAGAACATTCAGGCCGCCGGAAAAACTTTTTATTTCTTCAGCAATTTTTTTCCGGGTATCTGGTTTTGAAATATCGCCCCGGACATACCTGCACCCCTTTGTAAGTTTATTTCTTTCAGATATTTCAGCAGCAAGTTCAGCGACTTCCTCTTCAGGACGCCGGCCGCTTATCAGCACCCTGAAACCGAGATCGGCGAGTTCAAGGGCAATAGCCCGGCCGATACCGGCGGTTGAACCGGTCACCAGCGCGAGAGGCGGATCTTTAACTTCCTTCATTATACTTTCTTCTCCACTGTTTTTCCTTCCACCAGGTCGCCTTCCACCTCAAGGTGAAGAGTCCGGTCCATACGGTGCAGAATTATATCCCTGAGCCACCGTGATGCAAAAAAACCGAGCTCATAGGTTGAAAGGTTTACCGTCGTAAGCTTCGGCTTAAAAATTTCCCTCACCGGAGCGCAGTCAAATCCTGTTACCGCACAATCACGGGGAACCTTAAGGCCCATATCCTGCATTTCATTAATAAAGCGTACCGCAAAGTTATCATTGAAACACATCACCGCGTCGCACCCCGCTTTCCTGAAAGCCTCTACAGTATTTTCATCAATATCATTAACCATTTTAAGTTCTAAAACCAGTGCAGGGTCAGGCTCATATCCACTTTCAAGACGGGCCATCTGGTAGCCCCGGTACCGGTCACGGTTGACCATCTTAGAGCTGCAGCCAAGGTAGCCGACCCGGGAGTAACCCCGATCGGAGAGCATTGACCCGAGCTTCAGCATTCCCTTTATATTATTAGCGCAGACATAATTTTCACCGGGAAAATCACGGTTAAGAAAGACATAAGGAATACCCTTTTCCCTCAGTTTTTTCAGGGCCTCGTCACGGGGACTGCCAAAAGCGAGAATAATACCGTCACTATGAAAAGTTTCTTCCAGCACCTGCTCGCTGAAGTCTTCAAAGGAAAGTATTTCAATTTTTTTCTTTTCATCGGTAAAGTTGCTGTTAATTGAATTGAGAACTTCCTTTATATCAAAAAAAGGATTTATAGTTCTTTCTCCCTCATCAGGAATTACAATCATCAGGTTAAGCTGAGCCCGTTTAAGGGGACGCTTGCGCCGCTGAACCGTGAAGCTGTTTTCTTCACAGATCCGCATAACATTTTCCCTGGTATCCTGACCGATTCCCGGTTCATTGTTCAGGACCCGCGAAACAGTACTTGGCGAGACTCCGCACAGCTTTGCGATATCATCGAGGGTTGTCATTTTTGTCATCTCAGTAGTCTCCATCTACACATGGTATATACAATTATCAAACTGCCTTCTTTTTATTATGATACACACAGTATACTTCTTTCTGTTCTTTGAGAAGTTTCGAACATCCGCCGCAGAGAATACACTCCCTGATTTCTTTTGAGGCTTTTTTCAATTTCACCGGATAGAGGGGATCGGCGAGATTCTGCCTCCCGAAACCGGCAAAGTCAACATAGCCTTTATGGATATTTTCATCAGCATATTCTGCACCTTTTTCTCTTCCCGCGCTGTATGCCGAGCCGATAACCGGAATATCGGGAAATGCCTCCCGGACAGTTCGGCAGTACCTGAAATGCTGAAGGAGGTTCAAAGAAGAATGCTTTTCAGGCCTGGTCAACTGAGGGGTCAGAACAGGGATGCCGGCTGATATATTAAAGTACTGGGCACCTGCTTCCTGCAGAAGCTGAAGGATTGTCATCATATCTTCAAGGTCTTCGATTATTTCATCAGGGCCGCTGGTTCCGCAGCCGCCCCTGATGCCTTCGTAAAGAGATATCCTTGTTCCGCGCACCAGTTGCGGAACTTCTTCAGCCGCGGCCCTCATGATTTGGACAAGCATGGCAGCACGGTTTTCAGCGCTTCCCCCGTAACGCCCTTCCCTGCAGTTAGCGGGACGCAGCAGTTCCCCCCCCAGGTATCCATGACACGCCTTGATATCAATGCCGTCAGCACCGGCCTTATCCGCAAGTATAACTGCTTTTATAAAGTCTTCTGTAATTTCATCAAGCTCGTTGTCAGAAAGAAGCTCCGCGTCATTGTCATCATCTACAGCCTTTACTCGTCGGGAAAAATTTCCGCTGTTACGCCCCGAATGGGTCAACTGAAGCATCAGAAGGGATTCACTGTTCTCCTTTTTAAAAGCATCTATAAGCCGCTTAAAACTGTCAAGGCTGCCGTTATTTAAAACAAGACCGTGGTTCCGTGCCCGTGATTTTTCTGTCACTGATATCGCTTCAGCGAAAACTATGCCCCACTCGCCTCGGGCGAGCTCTTTATATCTATCAATTATTGTTCCAGAGACAGCCCCTCCCGGTTCACCGGCATTTATTTCCATGGCCTGTGCAACGAGGCGATTCGGTGCATTACGCAACCCGACCTGAGCGGGAGAAAATACACTGTTAAAATAGATTTCCATTCTTTTACCTTCCTGCAATACGGCTATTGTCTATATTGCATGCAATAAATGCAACAACATTTTCTATTTAATTGACTCAAAATTCTGAAAAAAAGTTTTGAACAGGACCATCCAGGGAGGAGAAAATTCAAAGATACAAACACCATACAGGATAATCAATGCCATGTCTACACTTTTCACCTCTCTACCGACTTTCCCTGCACATATCCATTAGGACACAGAAAATAACAGGGCCTAGTCTCTGCTATACAACTCTTTAGTTTTTTTATGCTCCGGTATTGACTAACGGCTGAAAACATGATTAAATAACAACTTATCAGGTACATAATCATTAATACTGCAGGAGAATATCATGCAGAAACCTAAATTGAAAAAAACTGAAGAAAGATTATTCAATTCCAAAAATCCCGCTGAATATATCGACAACAGCTTAAGGGTAAAGCTTTCTCCCTCTGAAAAGGCACGCATAACCCGCCTCTGGCTTGAAAAAACCGGCTTTACTATTGAAGAAATTCAACATGCCCGCAACATTCATCCCTACTGGAAAAAGAAAAAAATGGAAGGAAGTTATGAGCGGAATGAATACCGTAAACTTCAGCATGACTATACCGGTAAAGGATCGGTCGAATGGGATGAAGATCGTGTAACTGAATTCATTAACATGAACAGTAAAGAAAAGTCAGGAAAGTACACCCACAAGGATCATGAACTGGCGAGACATTTCAATTCCACCATTCCCGGCATTCAGCACTACAGAAGGAAATTCAATATGGCAGTCAAAATCCTGGCCAAGGAACAAAGCAAGCCAACAGTAAAACGAATATACGGGCTGATAATCAAAAGTGAGCAGATTCTTCGCCGCCAGTTGACCAGCAGAAGAAAAAAATAACCCTTTCTATCCCGAATATATTCTTCTCTCTCACGAAAGCGGGTACCCAGAAGGTTCTCTGCATTCCTGGAAGGAGACAAATCCAGTTTTTAGATAAAATACTGTTCATGAACAATTTCTTGATTATTTGCTGTTATTCTTATTGACATAACCATGATATAGAAAAAATGCTGATTTATTGCATTGTAACCATTGCAAAAAAACAAACAAAATAATTATAAATCTGTGGAGGAGTGTATGTGGCAATATGAAAAGCCAGACAATCTGGTAGACTGGTGGACTGAAAGTGAGAAAAAATTCAGCAAAAATGTTCTCTTCTGGGTACGAAATGAAGCAGGAACTCTGGATAAAATCACCTACGGCGAAATTGGAAAAAGAATCGACAACGCCCGCGGCGGACTGAAGAAACTTAAGATTAAAAAAGATGATGCTGTCGGTATTATCGCCAACAACAGACCTGAATGGGCTATCCTGGCATATGCCACTTATGGTGTCGGCGGACGTTTTATTCCCATGTATGAGAAGGAACTCACGTCAACCTGGAAATATATCATAAAAGACGCAGCGATCAAGGTACTGATAGTATCTTCACAGGAAATCTATGAGCAGGTAAAGGGCTTCAAAAAGGACATCAAAACTCTCAAAGAAATATATGTTATTGATGGCGAAGGGAAAAAAACCCTTGAGGCTCTTGAAAAGTCAGGTGAAGAAAATCCAGCAGAGGCTGTCATACCCGATGCTGAAGATATAGCATGTCTTATCTATACATCCGGAACCACGGGAGACCCGAAGGGAGTTCTCCTGAGTCACGGAAACCTTACCTATGTCTCCCGCGGAGGATATGAAATATATCCAGAATTGGTAGAATCTCAGATTGGACTCTCTATGCTTCCATGGGCTCACTCCTATGCTCTCAGCGGTGAGCTGAATAACTGGATTCAGTTCGGAGGATCTCTTGGATTCATGCGGGATGTTACCACTCTTGCAGAAGACCTGCAGCTCCTTAAACCGACCTATCTCATATCGGTACCCCGTGTATTCAATAAAATTTACGACGGCATTCAGATGAAAATGAATGAAGCCGGTGGAGCAAAGAAAAAGCTCTTCGATGCAGCCTGCGATGCCGGAAAGAAAAAAAGAGCCCTTGCTGACCAGAATAAATCAAGCCTTGCGACCAACCTTAAATTCTGGTTTCTCGACAAACTTGTTTTTTCAAAGGTACGTGCCGGTTTTGGTGGAAGACTTTCTGGAGCCCTGACAGCAAGCGCTGCCATGAACAAAGAAATTGGCGAATTCTTCTACGATCTCGGTATACCTACCTATGACTGCTATGGACTTTCAGAGACCAGTCCCGCTGTTACCATGAACTCTCCTGACGCAATTCGCCTTGGAAGTGTCGGTAAAGTTCTTCGGGGACAAGAAGTTGTACTCGATAAGTCTGTTGTTGAAGATGGTGCTGACGATGGTGAAATTGTTGTCTACGGTCCCAACATCATGCAGGGATACCACAATAAGCCGGGAGAAACAAAAAAGGTTATCATGAAAGACGGTGGATTCAGAACCGGTGACCGGGGTCGTTTCGATGCGGATGGTTTCCTCTACATTACCGGAAGAATCAAAGAGCAGTACAAACTCGAAAACGGCAAATATGTCTTCCCTTCAGCTATTGAGGAAGAAATCAAGCTGCTTCCCGAGGTTGCTAATGTCATGGTATATGGAGAAGGAAAAGCATACAATGTATGTATCATCGTTCCGGATTTCGAAGTAATTGCAAAATATGCAGCCAAAAACGGTCTCCCCTCTGAGCCGGAAAAACTTGTCAAAGAAAAGCAAGTTACTGATATGATTGAAGGTGTCATAAAAGAAGCACTGACCGGAAAATTCGGTGGATACGAAATCCCGAGAAAGTACCTTTTTGCCGCGGATGATTTCACCCTTGAAAACGGCATGCTGACCCAGACCCTGAAGTTAAAAAGAAGAGTAGTAGTGAAAGAATTCCAGTCTAAAATAAACAGTCTTTACAAGAAATAGCAGCAGAAACGGGGAGAGAACCTTAAGGATCTTTCCCCGTTTTCTTCGTCTTATTTACTTTTATATCTTTTCAAGATAAAAGTAACAACCCGCTGGTTTTTTCCCTTCCCCGATGTATTCCATTACTGATTGTACCGGCAACCGTAACCATTTTTGAATAAGACCGGGCATTATTCCGAGAGAGCCTGCGTGCTCTTTTTTATCGCATAAAGCATACCATCTATTGACGCTTCGATTTGAAAATGGTACACTATCCTCATCTTTCTCTAAAAGGTGAAAATTTTTGATACAGCCCGGAGCAGCAGATACCAGCAGGGACAGTTATGTAGACGTAAGATCAACTATCTGCAACAGAATCGCCTGGGCGATGCTCATCATAGCTGTGCTCTTCGAAGCCCTGAGTCTGAAATATTATCCTACCCTGGCACTCTACCCCCTGACTGCCGGCATTATTGGCATCATTGCTATAATTTTTAATAAAACAGGTTTTTTTAATATCTCCCGTGTACTCATGGTGAGCTGCACCATATCCCTTAACTTCCTTTACCATGCTAATCTGGTCATTCCGGGTGATCCTATGATCCATAGCCTGTTTTTTCTCGGAGCAGCCCTTTCTCTCTATCCGTGGCTGCTCTTTTCTCTTAAAGAAAAAGGATACCTTTTTACAACAGGAGGCTTTAATGTACTCCTCCTTCTTGTTCAAAACCCGGCGAATAGTCTATTCGATTCAATCCTGGATGATAGTCTATTCCGTTCAGGCCCTTTGGCTGCTATCACATATGCCTTCAGTTTCTTAATCTTCTTTTACTGTTTGCATCACCTTATGAAAGAAAAATTTCACCTTGAAGAGGAAAACCGACGACTGCAGAACAACCTCAAAAACAATGAACTGTCTATTCGTGAAGTTCTTGCAACTGCCCCACTGGGAATTGCTGTTACCGAAAACAGAAAGATACTCTGGGTCAACGATATGCTGACACAGCTTTCAGGTTACAGCTCGTCTGAACTCATTGGATCTAATTCCAGAATGCTCTACCCTACAGATGATGCTTACAGGCAGGCTGGAAAACATGTTTATAATAAAGAATGGAAAGGAAATGTATTTTCAGTCGATTCCTGTTTGAGACAGAAAAATGGAAATATCCTTGATATTCGATTTTTTGTATCGAAACTTTCCGCTGAAAAGAAAAATAAAATCATTCTCATCGTTCAGGATATCACCAGTGAAAAAAAGGCACTTGATAGCCTGGAAACAAACATGGATCGCTTGAACCGTGCCCAGAGGGTAGCGCGCATCGGTAACTTTGAAATAGACATCGCCAGCAATGAGGTATGGGGATCAAAAATGGCGAGTTACCTTTTCAGTGAAGACACCGACAGATACACCCTTAATCTTGCTTCAGTTCTTGATAAAATAAACGAAAAAGACCGGGCGTGGATAGCCGGATCCATCAATAAACTTCTGAGAGGTGAAGTCAAAATATTTGATGACGTATTTACAACAAGAAACATCTGCGAAAAAAAAGATCTGCATATTCATCTTTTAGCTGAAAGAATTGAAAGTGAAGGAAAAGAAAAAATTGTCGGCACTATCCAGGACATTACAGATCAGAAAAAAACTGAAGAAGATCTGATTAAAAAAAACAACCAGCTTATTCAGCTCTTTGTAGAAAATCAAAGAGCGAAAGAACGGCTTACCCAGGCACAGAGCGTGGCCAAAATAGGAAGCTGGGAATACTACCCGGGACAAGAGATATACAAAGGAACACCAGAAACAAATAAAATACTGGGACTTACAAAAGATGATCCGCCCGTGAACATGCAAAATCTTCTCGCATATATTATACCTGGAGACAGAGATAGAGCCTTAAAAGAAATGACAGATTTTCTGACCAGTGTTACTGACAGTTATAGCTCCACCTATACTTTCTTCAACAAGCTTGATAAAAAAGAAATTACGATTCATTCTATTGCTGAAAAGAAAACCGATAAACAAGGCAGGATCATTGAAGTAAATGGAACAGTGCAGGATATTACAGACATTTCAGCAGCTGAAGAAAAAATAAGGCTCAACAATATCGAACTCCAGGCCCTGAATCAAGAACTGAACGCCACCGTGGAAGAGCTTGAAGCGACTAATGAAGAATTTGAAGCACAAAATGAAGAACTTATAGCCGCACATGAGGAAATCAAGACACGTGAACAGCAGTACCGGTCTATTGTTCAAGATCAGACAGAACTGATACTTCGCTGCGATACCAATGGAATAATAACCTTTGCCAACAGGGCATTCAGTAACTACTTTAAATTTGACAAAGAGACTGTCGAAGGAAAACAATTTGCTCCTGATATATTCAGGGATGATTTTCAACAGGTTATAGACACTTTCCAATCTCTTTCACCCGATAACCCGGTAAAGCATATTGAAAACAGAATAACCATGCCGGATGGCACGATCAACTGGATTCAATGGACAATCCGATCCTTCTACGATGAAAAAGACAATCCCCTTGATTTTCAATTTGTTGGCCGGGATAATACAGAACAAAAACATACAGAAGAGGAACTCAACAGAATTGCAACGGTTATCGAACAGGCTACTGAAGATATTGTAATTACTGATATTCAAGGCAATATTCAATACGTTAATCCATCCTTTGAGAATACAACCGGCTATACGAAAAAAGAAGTAATCGGAAAAAACCCTCGAATTTTACAAAGCGGGAACCATACTCCTGAATTCTACAAGGAACTTTGGCAAATTATAACTGCTGGCAATGTATGGAAAGGACAGTTGATTAACCGAAAAAAAAATGGAGACCTTGTTATTCAGGAATCAGTCATATTCCCGCTCAAAGATTCCCAGGGAGTCATAACCGGTTATGCAGGCATCCGCAGGGATATAACAGAACGAGTAAAACTGGAAAACCAACTCCTCCAGATCCAGAAAATGGAAGCCATCGGCACCCTGGCAGGTGGACTTGCCCACGACTTCAACAATATTCTCGGCGGTATCCTCGGAAGTACCGACATGCTGAAAATTGTTTTAAAAGATCAGCAATTATCCAGCTCAGATCGTATAAATAAATATATTAATACAATACAAGAAGCTTCGAAGAGAGCTGCCGCGATGATAAAACAGCTCCTCACCCTTTCACGCAAACAGGATAGTGAACTGGCCCAGGTAGACCTTAATGACGCGGTCCGCCATGTTTCAGAGATCTGCAGCAACAGCCTCCCAAAAAGCGTCAATATATTTGTTGAAGATTACCCTGAACCATGCACAGTCTTTGCTGATATAACCCAGATAGAACAGGTATTGCTCAACCTCTCTGTAAATGCCTCACATGCCATGACAATTATGAGGGGAGAGGACACTCAGGAGGGAGGAAAACTGACTATAGGCCTGGAGCCATTTACCAGCAATAAAAATTTCCTGCAAATACACCCGGATTCAGAGATAGGAATAAAATACTGGATTATCAAGGTCTCCGATACCGGTATTGGAATGGATGATTCTATGCGAGACCGCATCTTTGACCCCTTTTTCACAACCAAGTCTAAAGAAAACGGAACAGGCCTGGGACTTTCCATGGCCTATAATATTATTCATAAGCATAATGGCTTCATTGAAGTAGAATCAACTCCCGGCACGGGAACCACCTTTCTGCTCTATCTTCCCGAATACGAAGAGGCTCATGCACCAGCCAATGAGAAAAACCAGACAAATGAACTTATTTTCGGGACCGGTACGATACTTGTAATCGATGATGAAGATATTGTCAGATCAATAACAGAAGGACTTCTTACTGAAGCGGGATATAAAGTAATACTGACAGAATCAGGGAAAAAGGGCATTGAAATGTTTAAAAAGAATGCACCGTCAATATCAGCGGTACTTCTCGACCTCTCGATGCCCGGCATGTCCGGGTTTGAAACGTATAAAGAGCTGAGAAATTTAGACAGTAACATTAAGGTCATTCTGGCCTCAGGCTACAAGCATGATGAACGGGTCTCAAGGCTCCTTGAAATGGGTGTCCTTGATTTTATCCAAAAGCCCTTTTCAGCCTTTGAGTTAACTTCCTCTCTCAAAAAAATACTCAATTAGCAGTCTCTCTCACCAGAATTATTCCCGGGAGGGTGTCCAGGACAACGGTTTCTTTTAACAAATAGAACAGTAATTTAAAAAATATTTGATTGCAAATACAGGACTCTTTATTTTTATGTACACTCTGCAGAAAAAATGATAACAACTGACTACACATCAGATTCAACCAGGTTTCAGATATGAAGAACCGGTTAATTTGAGTAATTTTTAATATCCTAAACGAGGTAATCATGATTGAAAGATATTCCCGGGAAGAAATAGCCAGAATATGGGATCTGGAAAATAAATTTCGTATCTGGCTCGATATAGAAATCGCTGTTTGTGAAGTATACGCGGAACGGGACATGATTCCGAAAGAAGACCTCGCGATAATCAAAGAAAAGGCTGACTTCGACCTGGACCGTATTCTTGAAATCGAGAATGAGGTTCACCACGATGTTATCGCTTTTCTGACAGCGGTAAATGAAAAAGTCGGCCCTGCGGGAAGACACATCCACTACGGCCTCACTTCAAGTGACATCGGCGACACGGCCCTCTCCATTCAGCTTAAGCAGTCTGGTGAAATTCTTCTCAAGGATATTGAAATCCTTCTTGAAGCCCTGAAGACCCGCGCCCTTGAACACCGCATGACCCCCTGCATGGGCCGTTCTCACGGTGTTCACGCTGAACCGACCACCTTTGGCGTAAAAATGGCTCTCTACTATGAATCCTTTAAGCGAAGCCACAGAAGACTCTCTACAGCCATCGAAAACATTTCCTTTGGAAAGCTCTCCGGCGCTGTGGGCACCTTCAGCAACGTCGATCCTGATATAGAAGAAGACGTCTGCAGCCGTCTTGGACTGAAACCTGACCCGGTTTCAACACAGGTAATTCAGCGGGACCGTCATGCAGAATTCATGTCTGCTGTTGCCATTGCCGCGGGAACCCTTGACCAGCTTGCAACTGAAATCAGGCACCTGCAGAGAACCGAGGTGCGGGAAATCGAAGAGCCCTTTCAGAAGGGCCAGAAGGGATCTTCAGCAATGCCTCATAAAAGAAATCCCATTCTCTGTGAAAGGGTCACAGGACTCTCCCGGGTAATCAAGGCAAATCTCAATGTTGCCCTTGATGACATTACACTCTGGCATGAGCGGGACATCTCGCATTCATCGGCTGAGCGGGTTATTTTCCCCGATTCTACTATCGCCCTCGATTACCTGCTTCATCGGATGATTTTTGTCATCGGCAACCTTCATGTCTATCCGGAGAATATGATGGAAAACATCAATCTAACCGGTGGGCTTTTCTATTCACAGTCTCTTCTCCTTAAGCTTATTGAAAAGGGAATGTCCCGGGAAGACGCCTACAAGTCTGTCCAGGACATGGCAATGAGAGTATGGAAAAAGGAAGGTACCCTGAGAGAGCTGTCGGAAAAAGACCCGGAAGTCTCTGCAAAGGTTTCAAAAGAAGAATTTGATGTCATTTTTAACCTGCAGCGATATCTTAAAAATATAGACGCCATTTACAAAAAAGCAGCTATAGACTGATCTTTGAGCAGAACATTTTACATAGAAACCTTCGGCTGTCAGATGAACAAGTCTGATTCTGACCTGATGGCCGTTTCTCTCAGGGAACAGGGATACCATGAGGCCGAATCTTCTGATGTGGCCGATGTTGTCATATACAACACCTGTTCTGTCAGACAGCATGCTGAAGACCGGGTTACTGCCCGGATATCTTCAAATCGCCACCAGATTCGCAAGAGAGGCGGTACTATCGTCATTGCCGGATGTATGGCCCAGCGCAGGGGTCAGGAGCTCCTTGACAGCAAACTCGCCGACCTGGTCATCGGCCCCTACCAGTCTCCCCGCATTGGTGAAATACTTGAAGGGTCCTCAGGTTCAAATAAAGAAGTCCTGTATATTTCACAATCTGAAGAAGACTTCCAGGAACGCCTTCATCCTGATATACTTTCGGCCCGCCAGGGGCATTCATGGCACCAGTGGGTTACCATTACTCACGGCTGCGAGAACTTCTGCGCCTACTGCATCGTACCCTATGTCCGGGGAAAGTTGATTTCCGTTGCCTCTGCTGACATTCTAAAGCATATACAAAAACTTGCAGCTGAGGGGATACGGGAAATCACCCTCCTGGGTCAGAATGTAAACCAGTATGGCCAGGACAGAGACGACCTACCCTTTTACCGGCTTCTTGCCTCAGCGGCGGAAACCAAAGGCCTGGAACGAGTAAACTTCCTTACCAGTCATCCGAAGGATTTTTCCGAAGACATAGCCAGGGTTATTGCTGATTTTCCGAATATCAGCCGTAACATCCATCTTCCCCTCCAGAGCGGCTCAGATACAGTTTTAAAAAAGATGAACCGTCAGTATTCTATGGATCATTATTACCGCCATATTGAGTCCCTGGCAGCACACCTTGACGTCTTCTCTGTATCAACTGACCTGATCGTCGGCTTTCCCGGTGAAACAGAAAAAGACTTTGAAGATACCCTGAAGGCGGTTTCAACGATTCGCTATGATGAAGCCTTCATGTATGCCTATTCGCCCCGGTCAGGGACACCGGCTGCACAGCTCGAGGAAACCCTGCCACAGGAAGAAAAAATCACCCGTTTAAACACATTAATTAACCTCCAGAGAAATATTTCCGTTGAAAAATTAGAGGCACGTGTTAACACTATCGAAATCATGATTCCTGAAAAGATAAGCAAACATTCCGCGGGAGAAGTAATGGGAAGGACCTTCCTTAATCATCCCGCGGTGATTCCAGGAACTGAAAAAGATATAGGAAGAGCCGTCAAGGTTCAGGTCACCGGGGTTAATGGTTCCACACTACTTGCACATAAAATACCTTAGAGCGGGAATCTGCTCATTCCTGTTTCTCGTTGCCTTTTCTCAATCCGCGGTGAGCGCCCCGGAGCGGGAAGCTGCAATGTATAAGCGAATTATTTCCTCTAACCAGAGAGGTAATGGAGGGGAAGTTAAAAAGGCCGGCAGGCGATTTCTGCGCCTCTATCCCCGGAGTTCACGGGTGGCTGATGTACGCTTCTACATGGCTGAGCATCAAACCGATACCGCAAGGGCCCTGGAAGAATACAAAAGAATTATCCGTTATTACCGGCACTTTCGAAAAAGAGACTATGTCTATTACCGGATCTGTCAGATCAATCTTCTCCGATCTGACTGGAAAAGGGTTTCTTCAGCCTCGGCTGCCGCTTTGTCCCAATATCCGAAAAGCCCTCTCAGGTCAGACTTTCTGCTCATCGGCGCGACAGCTTCTCTCAAGGAAGGACGCCTCAATGATGCCCGTAGACAGTGCCGCCTCATCCAGGCACAGGACCACCGTTACTCATACATGGCCCGCACCCTCCTCCTATTAGCTTCTATCGAAAAAAGAAAAACCGGCTTTTCCCGCGCCTATGTATATGCCCTGCGGGAGATTCTACTCGGTTTCCGGGAATCGAAAATATACCCATCGGCCCTTTACATGACCGGAGAATTCTATCTGCATCATGGAGACAAAAACCGGGCCTTTACCGCCTTCAGCGATCTGACGACAAAGTATCCCGACGCCCCGGAGAGTATTGACGCCCGCAGCCACCTCAGAGAGCTGAAAAAAAGCAAACCTTCACGACAGTCGTACTTCCCCAATGAAAATATCATCAAGGGTACAGATTCTCTTGATATTTCACCTGAGCATAATATCATTAACAAGCGCACAGGCCCCTGCTACTCCCTTGCCGTGGGCCCCTTCTCCACCCAGGAGGCAGGCAAACGGATATACCGGCTGATAAAGGGATACGGAAAAATACGGTCTTTTCGAACACGCCGCGGCTTCACCCACTACATCGGGTGCAGCAGCCGAATTGAGGCCGCCCTGCAGCTCAAGGTTCGCCTTGCCGAAGAGCTGGGAATCAACGGAAACATTGCACGAATCAACCGAAGCAAAGGACGCAGCTTCATATATGGAGAAGATCAATGAGCCAGAAGCTTACTCCCATGATGAAACAGTACATGGATATAAAAAAGAAACACCAGAATGAGATTCTTTTTTTTCGGATGGGTGATTTCTATGAAATGTTTTTTGAAGATGCTGAAGTCGCTTCGAAAATACTTGATATAGCCCTCACTGCCCGTCAGAATGACGTGCCGATGTGCGGAATCCCCTATCACGCCGGTGAAAGCTACATCGCCCGCCTGATCAAAGCGGGTAAACGGGTCGCCATCTGTGAGCAGATGGAGTCTGTACCCTCGACCGGAACCATCGTCAGACGGGATGTGGTCCGCATCGTCACTCCCGGTACGGTAATCGAATCCAATCTTCTCCAGTCTGATGACAACAACTTTCTTTCTTCTGTTATTATTGGAAAGGAAGAAATCGGTCTTGCCTTTGTTGATATTTCAACCGGTGACTTTTATCTTTCTTCCATAGAGAAATCTCTTGATCTTTTTCGTGGGGAGCTTACCCGTTTCAACCCGAGAGAAACAGTCCTCTCAGAAGGAGACGAACAGGATAATGACCTCTTTGCCGATTATATAAGGGGAAAAGATATTCCCGTCTACCGGATCAGCGAGTGGCTCTATGACACCGATTATCTCAGGGACACCATCAACGAAGTGTTTCATGTCGCCAGCCCCAAGGGTCTCGGCATTGAAACAGAAATGGATATTCTCGCGGCAGGGTCAATCCTTCAATACCTCAAGGAGACCCACCGGCAGGCCTTTGACCACCTGAAGCACCCCCGCAAGCTCCTTTCAACCGACAGAATGGTTCTCGATGACGCGACAATCTCAAACCTTGAGCTGGTGAAGAATCAGCAGGATGGTACCCGGAACCGGACCCTCTTTTCAGTTCTGAACTTTACAAGAACCGCCATGGGACGGCGTGCCCTTGAACGTTCGATCCTTGAACCCCTGCTGTCACAGCCCCTGATTGAAGAACGCCTTGATATTGTACAATACCTTCATGATTTCCATGACCTTGCTGAACGTATACAGGAAGACCTTAAAAACATTCATGACGTGGAAAGAATTGTGGCCCGTTTCAGTCTGGGACGAGTTTTTCCGCGAAACTTCCTTGCCATTGAATCTTCGATACGGGGCGCCGAAAAGATCAGGGAACACCTTGTAAGTCAACCTGCGGATCTTTTCAAAAAGCTTTGTGCGGACATCCCTGACCTCAATGACCTCGCGGCAACCATCCACGATACTATCACTGACGAACCTGCAATTTCACCAGACCAGGGGCGTATTGTCCGCGAAGGCTTCAGTAAGGAACTAGACCGCCTTTACGGTTTAAAGACAAACGGCAAACAGTGGATCATGGAATACCAGGAGGAGCAGAAAAAGAGGCTTGGGGTTTCCACCCTCAAAATAAAATTCAATCGGGTTCTCGGTTATTATATAGAAATAAGCAAGGCCCAGTCTGTAAATGTTCCTGAAGAGTATTATCGCAAACAGACACTTGTAAGCTCTGAGCGCTATACCACCGAGACGCTTCAAAAATTTGAAAGCGATATTCTTTCCGCCTCAGACAAAATAGTCTCAATCGAGAAAAAAGAGCTCGATGCCCTGAAAAATGCCATACTCGACAACCAGGATAAGCTTCAGGCTATGGCCGAGATTCTCGGTTCCATAGACCTCTATGCCTCCTTTGCCGCGGCGGCTCTTGAAAACCGTTTCAACCGGCCCGTGTTTAATAATGACGGCCTGACTTCCATCACCGAGGCCCGTCACCCTGTTGTTGAAAAATATTATACTAAAGAAGTCTTTGTTCCCAATGATATTCACCTCGATGATGAAGAGCATCTTATTCAGCTGATTACCGGGCCAAACATGTCAGGTAAATCAACCTACATCAGAACTTCTGCACTGGTTCAGCTGATGTCACAGATTGGCTCCTTTGTGCCTGCCCGGGAAGCAAACTGTACTATCGTAGACCGGATTTTCACCAGGATTGGGGCTTCTGATAATATTTCACGGGGAGAATCTACTTTTCTCGTAGAGATGAACGAGACTGCCAGCATCCTGAATAATGCGACTGAAAAAAGCCTTATCATTATGGATGAAGTGGGACGCGGAACCAGCACCTATGATGGCCTTTCGATAGCCTGGGCCGTAGTTGAGTATATTCTTAGATATATCAAGGCTCGAACCCTCTTTGCTACCCATTATCATGAACTGACCCAGCTGGGAAGCAAAAAGGGGATTGAAAATTATAATGTACTGGTCAAGGAACATCTCAGCGGCGTAGAGTTTCTTCATAAACTGGTTCGCGGTTCAGCAGACCGTTCATATGGTATACATGTAGCCAAACTCGCCGGTATACCGAAGCAGATAATCAGCCGGGCTGACCGGATACTTGCAAAACTTGAAAAAAATTCCGGGGGGCGCCTGCAGGTCTCGGAAGAAGAACAGAAATCTGAGCAGCTTGAAATATTCAATGCATCAAACCACCTGGTGATACAGGCAATCGAAGGCATCAACCTCGATGAGGTAACCCCGATTGAAGCACTCAATGAGCTCAGCAGGCTCAAAAAGTTGATAAACTGATTACTCTTTGAAGATTAATTATGATTGACGTGTTCTGCAATAACTACTATGTTTAGAACAATCTTAACACTTATAAAGATGGCAAAATTAATGAATTTTTATCGAAATAAAGCCCGATTATGCCGATTTCTGTAATAATAGAAATTATTACTGTTCACATACACAGGGAGCAACATGACCGCTCAGCAATTTAGAATCGAAAATTATCTTTCAAATTCCTTCATTATCGTAGAAGGAAAACGAAATGCCCACAACTTTTATATCATTAGAAGTGGCCGCGTTAAAGTAACCAAGGAAAATGCCGTTGTGGCAGAAGAGCCCTATACCATTATGGGGCCCGGTGACTTTTTCGGTGTAATATCATGTATGAGCGGTCACGCCCGCATTGAAAGCGCCATCGCCCTGGAAAATGTCTCTCTTATTTCAGTTGAGCGGGAGATGTTTGGACTTCTCATCCAAAAGAACCCCGCAGTGGCCATGAAGATTATCCGTTTTTTCAGTCGAAAACTCCGGGAATTTGATCATGCCATTGCAAACCTGACCTTTAAAAATCAGGTAGAGGAAGATCCAAGAAACCTTTTTAAAATTGGCGAATATTACCTGAAGAAAAAATCTCTCAAACATGCCATCTACGCGTACCAGAAGTTTCTCCAATACTGTCCCAATGATCCGAATACAAACCATGCCCTCGAACGCCTCAAGGCAATGAAGGCTCCCTACCAGACAGCTGAATCCCCTCTCCATCGGGATATGAACCGTACCTATCCTGATAATGCCATGGTTTTCAGCGAATATGAACCAGGGAACGAACTGTTTATAATACAATCCGGTCAGGTAAAAATAACCAAAATTGTAGATGAAGAAGTTCTTCTTGCGGTTTTAAAACCGGGAGACATTTTCGGAGAAATGGCCCTTCTCGAAAATAAACCGAGAAGTGCATCGGCAATTGCCTTTGGTGAACTCGGAGTACTTGCCATTAATAAATCTAACTTTGAGGGAATGGTTCAGGCTCAGCCTCAGCTTGCCACAAGACTGATTCAACTCCTCAGTGAGAGAATCTGGACTGCTTATCGGCAGCTTGATAACCTGATGATCAACAGCGATGTAGGACGAATCTACGATACACTTCTTATTCAGATAGATAAACATAAAATCAAGATTGAATCAAAGCAGCCCCATAACTTTGAATTTGGAACAAAGGAACTTATTAATATGGTTGGCCTTCCGCCGGATAAGGGCGATGTAATTATGGTCCAGATCCTGGAAGATAAGCATATAAAGCTCGAGGATGGGAAGATCATCTGTACTGACCTCCAGGAGCTTGAGAAAACTGTCCATTTCTTCAAGAAGCAGGCTGCACTGGAACGCAAGCGTGAAGCTAGTAAAAATAAAACACTTTAAAATATTTGTAATATCCCTTACAGCACTTTTCCTTATTGCCGCCACAGGGATAGTTGCCCTGTTTTACTTTTTCCCTGAAGAAAAATTACTTCAAATTATTTCTGAGCAGACAGAGAAAAACCTCAAAAGAAAAGTATCTATTGAAAAGCTCAAATACAGCATCAGGGGCATCAGCCTTAAAAATGTTCTGCTCCATGACGGCATAAGCAGTGATACCCCGGTCCTTTTAAGCGCCGATGAAGCCAGCCTTGGTTTTTCACTCTTTGCACTTCTTGAAAAGAAAATATCAATAAATTACGTTGTTTTTGATAATCTGAAAGTAACATTAAAATACAATGACAAGGGAAAAAGTAATCTACAGTCACTACTAGATGAAATTGCCACACCGGGGAAAAAGTCCTCGGGAAACATACAGGCCTCAATTGACAAAATCCGTCTCAATAATATGACTCTCAGGCTCGAAAACCCCCCCGGTAACCTCGCCCCTCTTGAAGGAACCTACCGGCTTTCAGCCCTGGTACTGCTGCAGCTCGAAAAGAATAAAAATATCACAATAACAAACTGTACGGTGAATCTTCCTGAAAAAAGAGGAAAAGGTTTTCCAGATATAAAAATATCTATCACACCGACAAGGGTTTTAATTGAAGGAAAAGTAGGCCTGAAAAACACATCAATAGTCTGGACCTATGCATGGACCGGAAAACCTGCACCCCAGCCATACAGCCGTGTTACCGGAGATGTAACCAATTTGAAGCTTTCAATTTTTCCACCCGGTTCTCCGGAGGGTATAAAGCAGAAAACATCGGTTCTTGTTGAGGGCAATGTCAAGGCAACCTCAACTCTTTTGAACTCTCCAAAAATAGTCCATGCCGAAGGATTTGCCCGGGTTGACCAGAGGAAACGAACAGTCTTTCTCAGCGGCATCAATGTTCGTATTGACACTACGCGGATTAACCTCGACAAGCTCTTTTTTTCTTTTAACGGCTCACTTCATGAATTCAACGCACCGAGCCTTTCTGCCTCTTTTTCTGATATCCGGCCCCTCCTCAGTGTAATACCGGCTCAGCTTTTCGGGAAAGCCGAGGGGAGTCTTTCTTACAAGGCAAAAAAGATAAACGCCTCGCTTAATATTTCAGGTGCAGGGTACGGCTACCAGAATAAACTGGTCAGCGGTCTGACAACAAAGATAAATATTGCAAACAATCTATTTAAAAAAGAAAATATACCCGTTAAAGTCCTGGGGAATCCGGTAAAAATTTCCCTTGCATCAATGAGCCCTGAGCTTGACAAAATATTCATCAACATGAAGGCCGGTGAGTTTAAAGTTCCCGAGAGCCCGAAATCTAAAGTCAGCTCACCGAAAAAAGCATCGCCAACAGCAATTTCTTTTAATATACCGCTGGCTGTAGGAGGGCGAATCGATGTAGCCCGCTTTTCTTACGGCAAGCTCAGCTTCCATAATCTTGCCGTCAATTACAGCATCAAGAAAAACCACATAGAAATAAAACAATGGCAATCAGAGCTGCTAAAGGGGATGATACGCGGAAAAGGATCTATTGTTTCAAAGGGTATCAGCCCCACGGCCTCCCTCTCCTTCACCTTTAAGGATATTAGAATTCAGGAACTCGGATTGATGACTGACAGCCTTAAAGACCGGTTCTTTGGCATTGGCGCAGGAAACGGTAATCTTTCCTACGACATTGGCAGCGGAGACCTGCTCACAGGCATGAAGGGCTTTGTCGAATTTCAGGCAGCAAGGGGAAAAATTGTAGATACAGGTATTCAGAACGGTCTCGGAATCTGGCTCTCTGAACTGAAATATAAGCTGAAGGATCTTGAGTTTAACACAATATACGGCAACTTTTTGCTCAATAAAGGCAAATATACGATCAATTCTTTTGTCTTTAATTCAGACGATATCCGCCTTAAGCTTAACGGTCTCATCGACAGTAACTGGGAAGCCAAAGGAATGAATATCAGCCTTGAGTTCACCCGAAGTTTTATTCAGGACCTGCCAACACCTGCGATAAAACTCGGCCTTGACAGGTTCCTGCGGGGGCGCTGGTACATAATCCCCTTTGTCGCCAACGGTAGTATCAAAAAAGCAAAAAACATAAAAAGACAGAAGTAACTTCCTTTTTCATATAAAGTAAAGCTGCCCCAGGGGGGGCAACTCATACTCCATCGAACCTTAATACTCTAGTACTTTTCGTCAGCGTAACCAAGCCAGCCCCCTGCTGCGACCAGATCCCGGTCAAAATCCGATATCTCAAAGGGTATCATTTCCTCTCTCTTTAGAGACTTGAAACGAAAAGTTTTGGCCTTAAGATCCGCTTCTATTGTGACTTCCTTTCCCCTGAACTTTTTAAAAAGACTATCGATTACCTCACCCGGCAGCTCAACAGCCATCATGCCGCAGTTGTACATATTCTGCCTGAATATCCTGGCGAAATCCTCGGCAATAACAAGGTTGATGTCGTTAACCTCCAGGGCCCATGGGGCGTGTTCCCGTGAAGATCCACAACCGAAATTAGACCTGGTGACAATTACCCTGACATCCTTCAGGTTCTTTGCCGCGTCAAAGCCCTCAAGAGTTAAATCTTCAAGAAGATAGGGCTTCAGGGCCTCCTTGGTACTTTCGGTCAGATACTTTGCGGGAATAATCTCGTCGGTATTTATATCTGAACGGTCAAGAAATAATGCCTTTCCTTTAAATATTTTCATATCAATCTCCCCTATCCTTTAAAAAGCTCAGAATTGGTAATGTATCCTGCAACCGCGGCGGCGGCGGCAGAGGCGGGGCTCATCAGGTGAACCATGCCCCCCTTACCCATTCTTCCGTTAAAATTTCTATTGGTTGTTGTGGCCGCTACCTCACCGGGAGCGAGCACACCATTGCTCATGCCGAGACAGGCGCCGCATGTCGGATTAGTGACCACAAAGCCCGCGTCCATAAAGATTTTAATAATACCTTCTTCCAGGGCTTTGTTGAAAATAGCCGGAGTTGCCGGCGACACAATGCCCCTGACCGTATCCTGTATCTTTTTGCCTTTGAGAACCTTTGCGGCTTCCCGCAGGTCTTCGATACGTCCATTGGTACATGATCCGATATAAACCTGGTCGACCTTTTCTCCTTCGAGTTCACTGATAGGCTTTACCTGGTCAGGTTTATAGTCAAAGGTACTGACGGGGACGAGGCTGCTTACATCTATCTCAATGACCTCTTCGTAGTGTGCATCGTCATCAGAAATCCACTTTTGATAATCCTTAAGAGCAGCCTCTTTGTCGGGGTAATCTTTTTTTATAAATTCCCAGAGATAATCAACGGTAACCATATCGGGATAACAGACCCCGCTGGTTCCCCCCGCTTCAATGGCCATGTTGCATACAGTCATTCGTGATTCCATAGACATGCTGTCAATTACCGGACCGGTGAACTCCATGATTCTATTGGTTGCACCGTTAACGCCGATTTTTCCGATTACCGAGAGAATGACATCCTTTGCATATACACCTTCCTGCAGACTCCCGCTAAGATTGATCTTCATTGTGAGGGGAGTCTTAAAAGTACATACCCCCTTCAGTATGCCGACTTCCAGGTCAGTTGTTCCGACTCCAGCAGCAAATGCTCCAAAGGCCCCATGGGTACATGTATGAGAATCTCCCATAATTATTGTATAGCCGGGCCGGGAGAATCCCTTCTCGGGAAAAATGGCATGGCAAACGCCGTTTCTTCCCACATCGAAGAAATCTTTAATGTTGTTGCGCCTGGACCAGTCCCGCAGGGTCTTCCCCTGGATAGCGGTTTTTGTATCCTTTGCCGGTGTTACATGATCAATGACCACCTTTACCTTATCAGGATCAAAGACACGATCCATACCCCGTGCCGCAAGATCATTTATTGCGATCGGAGTGGTGATCTCATGACAGAAAACCGCGTCGAGCTTAAGGACATGGATATCCCCGCCCAGTTCATCGACCCGATGGGCATCAAATATTTTTTCTGCAATTGTTTTTCCCATAGTGTTAACCCTTAATTTAGATTCTTCATAATGAGAGAGTAACCGCTGAGTGGTCTCTCTCTCATTGTGAAGCGTAGTAATTTATTCTCCAAAAAGTTTTCGCGGGGGAGTGATAACCCAGAGAGCCTTGAGAGGCTTCTTCCCCTGGTTTTTAAGAAGATGGGGCATGTCAGAAGAAAAGGCTGTACTGTCCCCCTGCCTCAGCCGGTATTCTTCATCTCCGTATGAGAGTATCCCCTCGCCTTCAAGTATATAACCAAACTCTTTTCCCCGGTGGCCGTATTCTTCACTTCCATTTTCGCAGCCAGGGGTGATTTCCATCAGAAAGGCTTCTATAGAGTATTCTTCCACCTCATCCTGCAGTATAGAAAGCTGCCGATAGGTCACCTGAGGCGTCACAATGGACCGACTCTCTTCTTTTCTTACTATATCAATGTTTCTTTTCTGTTTTAAGTCACTGAAAAGGTAATCGGGATCTATTTCAAGAATCTCTGCCAGGAGAAGCAGGGTGTCAATACTCGGAGAGACCCTGTTTCTTTCAATCTGAGACACCAGGCTTTCGCTGACCCCGGCACGTGCTGCAACTGCCTTGAGAGTAAGGCCCTTCCGTTCGCGGACAGTTCTCAGTTTTTCACCGAATTTATGTTTTATTTGTTCCTTCAACTATACTAAACCAACTTAAGTATTTGTTAACAATATATTAAAAGGTCGATTTTCTGTCAAGTCCTGATTTAATTTTTTTTCTCCCCCACCTTCCGGCTTCCTGAAGCCTTAAAGGCGACGAACCGCATCGTCGCCTTTAGGGGCCAACAGCCGGTATAATTCCAGGGAGCTATTAACAATAAAAATACCCTCTGGTTAGAGGGTATTTTTATTTGAGAAAGGAAGTCAAGGCCTGTCAATTGCACTGGAGTTACTGAGAATCACCTTCCCTGCTTCCGACTTCTGCATGAGAGGCAGTTGTGTCACTGGTTTCAACATTGGGTTCATCTGGAGACTTTTCCTTTTCTTCCGTCACCTTAAAAGTTATCTTTCCGCCCCGGGAAGATACTTTAAGAACCGCTGCCTTTCCATATTTACCCGTTAACAGTTCATGGGCAAGATTATCTTCGATTTCTCGTCGAATAATTCTTCTCAGGTAACGGGCACCGTAGGCGCTGCTGAAGCCTCTCTCCAGGATATGCTTTTTAGCCGCAGCGGCAAATTCAAGCGTTACTCCCCGACGGCTCATCTGAAGGGCGACCTCGCTGAGCATAATATCAATAATCTTTTTGATGTGATTACGATCAAGTTTATGGAAAAAGACCACTTCATCAATCCTGTTAAGAAACTCAGGACTGAAAAGTTTTTTCAGTTCATCTGAGACCTTTTCCTTATTGCCTTCATCGGCTATAGCTTCATCGCCAAATCCCATGCGGGAAGTTTTCTGGAACTCCCGGTTTCCCACATTTGAGGTCATAATAATTATAGTGTCCCTGAAGCTTATGGTGTTCCCGCTGCTGTCAGTCAATTCGCCTTCATCAAGTATTTGAAGAAGAATATTAAAGAGATCGGGATGGGCCTTTTCAATTTCATCAAAGAGCACAATAGAGTAAGGCTTTCTGCGTATCTTCTCAGAAAGCTGTCCGCCGTCATCATAGCCTATATATCCAGGAGGAGAACCGATAAGGCGGGCAACGGAATGTTTCTCCATATATTCTGACATATCAAGACGAATAAGATTACGCTCATCATCGAAAATAAATTCAGCCAGGGCTTTTGCAAGCTCGGTTTTACCAACACCCGTCGGCCCGAGAAAAATAAAAGAGCCCTGGGGACGATTCTCCCCGCTGAGGCCTACACGGGATCTTCGAATAGCCCGGGCGATAACCTCAATAGCATCATTTTGCCCGATAATTCTTTGATGCAGCTCTTCTTCCAGGCGAAGGAGTTTATCTGATTCTGATTCTTCAATGCTTTCCACCGGTATCCCGGTACTTTCTGCCACAACGGTGGCAATTACATCTGAATCGACTATGATAGCATACTCATCTTCCTTTTCATTCCAGCTGTGGAGTTTGTGATCAAGCTCTTCTTTTTTTTCAATAATCTGATCCCGAATAGCTGCAGCCTGTTCGTACTCCTGGTGCATGACCAGGTTATTTTTTTTGTCATTAAGCTCTTCGATTTCACCTTCGAGAGAGATAATATCAGTGGGGCGCTCAAAATTTTCCAGTCGCGCAAGGGCTCCCGCCTCATCAATAATATCAATGGCCTTGTCAGGAAGATATCGATCATGGATATACCGGTCAGAAAGAAAAATAGCCTCTTTGAGAGCCGCGGGATCGTAGTGTACCTTATGATGTTCTTCATACCGCGTCTTGAGCCCCATCAGGATCTCTTCACTATCATCTTTTCCCGGTTCTTCGACCATGACCGCCTGGAATCGCCGTACCAGGGCGGCATCCTTTTCAACATGAAGACGGTATTCGTTCAGGGTTGTTGCCCCGATGCATTGCAGCTCGCCCCGGGCCAGAGCCGGTTTAAGTATATTTGCCGCATCAATAGCTCCCTCGGCGGCACCGGCCCCAATAATTGTATGCAGCTCATCAATAAAGATTATGACCTTGTCGAGTTCCTTGATTTCTTCGACAATTTTCTTTAACCGGTCTTCAAACTCGCCACGGTACTTGGTTCCTGCAACAATGGCTGCCATATCAAGGGATATTACCTTGCTGTTTTGAAGGGGTTCGGGAACTTCCTTGCTGACAATCTTCTGGGCAAGGCCTTCAACGATTGCAGTTTTACCGACTCCTGCTTCACCGATAAGAATAGGATTGTTTTTTCTTTTACGAGAAAGTATTCTGATTACCCGACGTGTCTCCTCTTCCCTTCCAATGACCGGATCAAGACTGTTGTCTGCCGCGAGGCGTGTCAAGTCCTGGGAGAACTCTTCCAACGAAGGGGGTTTTGCCAAAGATTTCGGTTTTGTATTCTTATCGGTGCTGACCTTAACGCCAAGGACCCTGAGAATCTCACTCCGAATGACATTATAATCGATACCGGCCTTATTTAAATTATCAAGCCCCGTTGACGTTCCATCGCGAAAAATAGAAAGGAGAAGGTGCTCTGTCCCTATATACGAATTCTTAAGTTTTCTTGCTTCTTCTTTAGAAAGCTCAATAATCCTCTTATACCGTGGACTTATTGGAATTTTTCCCAGAACAATCGTGGTACCGCCCTGTTTCACCGATTGCTCTATCTCCTTTTTTAGGCGTTCAAAGTTGATGCCGAGATTTTTCATAATCCGCGCGGCAACTGAATCTTCATCATTAAGAAGGGCTACCAGTATATGTTCCGGTCCGAGGGTATCACTGTTCATTCTACGGCCTTCAGTCTGGGCCATTTCCTCAAGGACTTTTCTTGATCTTTTCGTAAATTCAAACATTAAACAGACTCCAGTGCGTTAAAATTCATCCTCAGGTATTCCCCTCGGTACTCTTCTGTCTCAATTATATTTTCAAATCTCCGGTGATATATATTCTGCAGGTGTGCCTGCTGTATATTTACCATTATTGTCTGTATAAAAGGCAAGTCAACGGCTCTCACAAGTCCGAGAATAAGCCCGAGACGTATATTCGAGAGATGTTCCATTGATTCGGCATAACTGATTCGGCGTGCAAATTTCACAGCCCCCAGTGAACGAAAAATTTTATCTTCGGCTTCTGCCCTGTGGAGCCTGATGTATTCATCCCGGGCATCATCTTCCATATCAATTATTTTGCTCACCAGACCGTCAAGAGTTTCAATGATGTCAACTTCAGAGAGCCCCAGGGAAATCCTGTTTGATACCTGATAAATACAGCCCATGGTCTTACTTCCTGAGCCCCCGGTACCCCTCAGTTCAACACGCTCTTTTCTTATAGAATCGGCAATCTCAGGCATACGTTTCATCATGGTAAGAACAGGCAGGTGAAGCAGTACCGATGCTTTTAAAGCGGTACCGACATTTGATGGACAGGCGGCGAGATAACCGGTCGCCGATGAAAAGGCATAGGGAGCCTGATGGTTCAGCTCTTCATCTACTTTATCAGCGGTTTCATAGGCGGCAGAGAGCTGAAGGCCCGGGCGTATCACCTGAATTCTGAAATGATCTTCTTCATTTACCAGAATGGAAAAATTTTCCGTTTCATTTATAATAACCGCGCTGTTGAGAGATTTTTCCATCTCATCGGTTATAAGATTCATTTCCCGGAGCAGGCGCTTCTCATCAACAGAGAGAGAATCAAGTATAACAAGGGTCGAGCCGGAAAAGGATGAATTTCCCTGAAAGCTCCGGGCAATACCGATAATAATATCCGGTTCATCTCCATTCATATTATCGGGGAAAGGGACTGACGGTATATTTCGTGCGAGACGTATACGGCTGGAAATAACCGTATCGTTATAGGGTCCCTTTGCTGACCAGAACCCCTGCTTAAGCAACTCTTCCTTTTCAAACACTGAGAACCTTCCCTTTTAACTCTTCATGGCCTGCCTGATCTTATCTCTGAGAAGAGCGGCGTCTTCGTACCGCTCATCAGTGACGGCCTGATCAAGCTTCTGCTGCATTTCTCCCAGAGAGATGACGGGAGACTCGACATGTTCTACAATCTCATGTTTTTTCTCATCGAATGAAGCTGGTATCTTACCCACATGAATGGTGTTGCCATGATAGCTTTTTATCACCGACTCCAGGGATCCTTCCAGGTATGTATAACAATCGGGACACCCGAGCTTTCCATTTTTTATATATTGTACGAAGCGGGTTCCACACATTTTGCATGATCCCGTTTCTTCACCTGGAGAAACTTCATTGACCTCAAGAAAAGAGAGCATCTCAGGTACAGAAAGAGAAAATCCTGATAATTTTGTATTTAGTCCGATATCACGGGCACATTCTTCACAGAGATGTACTTCTGATTTAACATCTTTGATAATCTCAGTCAGATGTATTGTCGCATCGGTTTTTTTACATCGCTCGCAATGCATTTCTTTATCTGTCTCCTCAAGAGAATAAAATAGAACATGTTATCCTCTTAGTATAATATATAATATATAATATTAATTGTAAACCATTAATTAAATCGGCCCCTTTACGGGGAAAAACCAGCTCATTTGTCATTAATCTGCCATGATTTCGGTAGAATAACACACAGACTATGACAAATCTTAATAGTCAAATATGTATAAACTTATTGACGCCAATATCTATATTCGTGTAGTATTGGCTCAAAAAGGTACAGGATTATCATCGGGCCGGAAGGCTGATAGTAACCCCTATTATAAACAGGCTGAATAATTTCAAACACTTATAATCAAATGTTCAAAAAAAAGAAGCAAGCAGAAACAGAATTTTTTATCTCTATAGGTGCGGGTTTAAACCAGATGCCTCTTATCAGGGAAGCGCGTAACCTGGGATATCATGTCATCGGAATCGACCGGAATACCTCTGCACCGGGATTCCTCGGATGTGACCTAAAGATTCAGGAATCTATCCATGATCGGAAAACCATCTACCAGAAATTGAATGAAGTTCTTTTTACCGGAGAGATATCAGGGATTATGACCCGCTCTTACGGTACCGCGATAAAGACTACCGCCTACCTGAATGAAAAATTTAATATCAGCTATCTTCCCCTTTTGCAATGTGATAATTTCATCGATAAGAAGCTGATGAAAGAGGCATTCCTTGCTGCGGGAATACCCAGCGCGGAAATGATTAAACTTCCTGCACGAAACCGCATCGATAAGTTCCCCCATCTGTTCCCTTTGATCAGCAAACCGGTTACGGGACACGCGAAAACGGGCGTAATTCTCTATAAGAATCCTGAAGAATTGAAAAAAAACTGGCCCTCCCCGACCCAAAAAAATAAAATTATTTTTGAACACTTCATCACCGGAGATGAGGTAATTATTGCCGGCCTGGTACACGACGGCACCTTCTACCTCGTGGATATGACAGACAAAAAAACCTCCGATGACGTCTCCTTTGTTGATATTATGCACGTTTCACCTTCCCGGTACTTTGACCGGCATAAAGAGTTCATCGAGATCGGTCAAAATATTACCACTGCATTTCAGCTTCACTCGACCCCCCTGATCATTGAGGCGATCATCGGTACCGACGGCAAAATACGGGTCATTGAGGCGGTTCCTGAATTCGGGGGAGAATTCTTATGCGATATCGCTATTCCAGCGCGGACCGGATATAATTTTATCTCCCAGGCAATACGCTCAATGACCGGACTCAGGTTTAAGCTTCCCCCCCTTAAAAAACCCAAAAATGCTGTGGTCGTGCAATATATAACCGGTCACGGGGGAAAGCTTGTATCGTGCAGCCCTGAAAAGCCGCGGAACCTGAAAGGCGTGATATTCTCACGGGTCTTTAAAGGAATCGGTGCCTCCATACAGGCAGCCCAAACCAATCATGACCGTATCGGTGTGGTGATAACAAAGGGTAAAACTGCCGATGCCGCCATTGCCACTGCTGAAAAGGCGGTGGAACTCTTTAACATAAAAATAAAGGATTAACCATGGGCACCTGGCAGGACCATTATCAGAAAAACAAATCCCGTCTCTCCTGGCCCGATGAAAACCTGGTCAGAATGCTGACAAGAGCCCTTCAGGACGGCAGGGAGTGGAAAAATCCTGCCGCCCTCGATCTCGGCTGCGGCAGCGGCAGACACCTGGCTCTCCTGGAGCAATTCGGCTTTCCAGTGATCCTTGGCATGGATAACAGTGCCGGGGCCATTGAGATTTCACAGGATTTTTCCGCTCACCTCTTTCTCGGTGACAACCGGTCAATACCCCTGGCTGATGCCACCTGCAGTATTGTTGTCGCCTGGGGTTCACTTCATTACGCCCCGAAAAAAGACTTCAGCGCCATGATCGCGGAAATCCTGCGTGTTCTCGTTCCCGGGGGGCTTCTTCTGGCCACCCTCAGATCTGACCAGGATACCTACATGAAAAAAGGCGAACATCTGGGGGACAATGTCTGGAAGACAGGACTCAAAGATATAGAAGGCACCATTGCGGCATTTTATAATGAAAAGGAAGTGAAGGCATACCTGGAGGACTTTTCATCCCTCGAATACGGTATTGCAGAACGAAGCCCCGTGGGCAGCCACCATGATATTATTTCTCACTGGCTTCTCTACGCTCAGAAATAAGCATTAGGGAGGGGGCCGCACACACCCTCTCTAAAGAACAGGAGGAAGGTAATGGCAGTTGTAAAAAAAATAAAACAGGATCCTAAAAGCATTAAAAGCCTGATTTTTTCCACCGAAGAGCTGATAACAAAATCAGTGCAGCATCTCTTTCCCGACTCATGGGGAGAGGAAGAAGGAGCTTCCCTTATTTCCCGCAGCCTTGCATCACTTCTTGATGGGAAAAAACTCCAGGTCTTCGGTAACAGCCTCAATATTAAAGCCGCCAGCTTCAAGAAAACCGGTGATTCAAAACACTTTGCCTCTATCGGGATACATGTAACCATTAACTTTCACGACAGCCAGCAACTTCAAGGGGTCTGCTTTTATGATATACATGCCCGAGACCGGGACAAACATACTTTCTCAACCCTTAGAAAAGACCACCTGAGAAGTCTCAACGCCCATGCCCATCAGTCCCGCCTTCTGCTCCTCGATTATGACCCCGTACCGATGCAGTCAATGGCTGTCGGCCCTGATTTTCTTGTTGGTGGGTCTGCCCACAGCTGGCACCACTGGATGGGAGTAACCCATGGCACCGCTGTAAATGCCGAGTCAGCCCTTCACCTGGGGGAAAAGAACACTGCTCTCTATAAGCTGGGACTACCCTTTTCATACCAGCTTGTTTTTCGTCACCTTTTCGGCCATGACCTGCAGTTCAATGATTCTTCTGTCGCCATTCTGACAGGAAACAAGATCGATAAAGGAAACCCCTCTCAGATTCTTCAGCTCGGGATCTCCTTTAACAAAGACCTTGATGCCCTTCCCGATATCGGGCTTAATGAATCGATGTACCGTTAAATTTTACTCAGAGCACATCAGCAGGTCTAACAAAGTTAGAGGGCTGAATGTGCTCTGAGTAAAATCCCATCCTTCCAGTTAACTTCCTTACCCTGCCAAAACATTAACAAAGTTAAAAATAAGTCTTGACAGACGGTTATTAAAACCGGTATAGAACTGTAAATAAAAAATCTTAAGGAGTGGTGTATGGTAAAAAAACTATCTGTAGCACTGGTACTTATTTTGTTTTTTTCGGTAAGCCTTATGGGCCGAAAGATAAGCGGCATTGTCATGCCCGATACTCTTAAATCAGGAAGTGACACCCTTGTCCTCAATGGCGCCGGGCAGCGCAGCAAATTCTTTATTGATGCCTATGTCAGCGGACTGTATCTTAAACAAAAGAGCCGAAATGCGGCGTCAATCATCAATGCTGATGAGAAAATGGCAATTCGTCTCCAGATCACCTCCGGGCTTATTTCTGGAAAGCGCATGGCCGAGTCAACAAATGAAGGCTTTAACAAGTCTACTAACGGTAACACGGCAAAAATTCGAAGCCGGATTAACCGTTTTATATCTGTTTTTAAATCAGGTATAAAAAAAGGCGACGCCTACAATATCATCTACTTTCCCGGGATCGGCATCAAGGTGTATAAAAACGGTGTCTACAAGATTACGGTAAAAGGAAATGATATGAAACGTGCCCTTTTTGGTATCTGGCTTGGACGCAAACCTCCAACAGGAAAGCTGAAAAGACAGATGCTGGGGATGTAGCAGCCTCTATCTATCGGTTACACTCATTCCGCTCTGCTAAATATAAAGAAATGCAGGGTATCAGGCAGCTTCGATATCCTGCAAAAAACCCTTTACAAAATATCCCTGATTCGTGCATAAGTTATCCTTTAAGTCATTGATCAGAGGTAATATATGAAAAACGTCACAATTGTTGGAGCAACGGGCTTTGGGGGTCTCGGTTTAATAGAAATCCTCCTGAGACACCCCGGGTTCCGTATTAAACAGCTTATTGCGCGAAAAGACACGGGACAACCTGTCAGCTCGGTTTTCCCCCACCTTTCAGGATTTTGTGACATATCTGTTGATGACTATAAAGATATTGATTTTGACACAGACCTTGTGTTCTTCTCTACCCCCGACCGGGCGGGAATGACACTTATCCATGACTTCATTGATAAAAAAATTCCTGTCATTGACTTCAGTGGAGATTTTCGATTTAACTCATTAGAAGACTATAAGGTCTATGCCGCAAACAAAGGGATGGAAACCGATCACAAAGCTCCTGAGGCACTCTTACATGCAGTCTACGGGCTTCCTGAGAAATATCGTGAACAGATCAGGGATGCTTCAATTGTCGGCAATCCAGGCTGCTTTGCCATAAATATGATTCTCGCCCTTCTTCCCGCCTTTGAAAAAGGAATTATTACTGCAGACACTATTATCTGTGACGGCAAAACCGGCGTATCAGGAGCAGGGAAAAATGCCGGTGAAGCAAACCTCTACCCGCAGCGTTATGAAAATGTAAACACCTACCGTGAAGGCAGGCATCAGCATCTTGTTGAGGTTGAGAATGTACTGAATAAAAGCGGTAATTCAGATAAAAAAATTCTCTTTGTCCCTCAGATTGTCCCTCTCAACAGGGGAATACTTATGACCATCTATGCTGATATCAAAAAAGGTCTCGACACTGCTGCGGTACAAAAACTCTACAGGGATTACTATACTAATGAACCCTTTGTATTAGTTACCGACCAGTCTCCCAATACTGCCCATGTCAGGGGTTCAAACAGATGTGAAATAAGAACACTGGTCGATGAAAGAACAGGGAAACTGGTCATCTCATCAGTTATTGACAATCTAATCAAAGGACAATCAGGAAATGCAGTGCAAAATGCCAACCTGATGATGGGATTCGAAGAAACCTGCGGTATTGACAATCCGGCATTTTACCCTTAAGATATAAAATAAGAACAAAGGCTAAACAGAAAACAATGTCAAGACACATTACAACCGGAACCATAGCTTCTCCAGGAATCAAAATAGGTAAAGCCTATGTCCTTCAGGGCCATAAGGTATTTATTCCCAAGTATACTCTCAGGGGTGATGAAGTAGAAAAGGAACTGGCCCGTTATGAAATGGCCCTGGAAAAAACCAAGAGCGATATTCAGGAAATCCAACAGCAGATATCAGAAAGCCTCAGCAATGATATGGCTGATATTTTCACCAGTCATCTCATGGTACTTGAAGACCCAAAACTCGATGATCGTGCCCGGGAGACTATTCTCAAAGAAAAAAGAAACGCTGAATGGGTCATCAATGACATTTCCCTCGAATTGATCCACAGCCTTGATTCTATTGAAGATGAATATTTGCGGGAACGTATTATTGATATTTCTGATATCAACAAAAGGCTCATCTCGAACCTGCAAAAAAGCGAAGCTACATCTCTCGCGAATATAAATGAAGAAGTAATTGTCTTTGCCCCTGACCTCACTCCCTCAGAAACCGCAATCATGAACCGGGACATGATTCTGGCCTTTGTCACAAACAAAGGCGGGAGAACTTCCCACACAGCAATCATGGCACGGGCCCTCGACATCCCGGCTATTGTTGGTACCATCAACGCGACATCCCAGGTCAAAACCGGTGACTCAGTCATCGTTGATGCCATTCACGGGAAAATTATTATTGATCCCACACCAGAAGAAATTGAAGAATTTGACCGTTACAAGGCGGATTTCGAACGGCTCGAAAAGGAGCTCGAGAAGCTTACATCCCTTCCCTCTCAGACCCTTGATTCAGAGGATATTTTCATCTATGGGAATATTGAAATCCCCGATGAAATGAAAATCATCCAGGACCACGGGGCCCAGGGTATCGGACTCTTTAGATCAGAGTTTTTGTTTCTCGACAAGTCACTTCCCGACGAAGAGAGACAGTTCCAGGAATACAAAAGGGTTGTTGAATTTTACAATCCTCTCCCGGTTACCATCAGAACTCTTGACGTAGGTGGTGATAAAGTCTATGCCTATACCAATGCCCACAAGGAACGGAATCCTTTTCTCGGCTGCCGGGCTATCCGCTTCAGCCTTGAAAATGAAAACCTTTTTCGTATTCAGCTCCGGGCAATCCTGCGGGCAAGCCATTATGGCAATGTGAAATTGATGTTCCCCATGATTACGACTGTTGAAGAGCTTAAACGGGGCAAGGCTATCGTTGCCGAAATAATGGAAGACCTTGATAAAACCGGCATCCCCTATGATAAGAAAATACCAATTGGCGTAATGATAGAGGTGCCTTCAGCAGTCATCAATGCAGACATTCTGGCTCGTCACGCCGACTTTTTCTCGATAGGAACCAATGACCTGGTACAATACATTCTTGCGGTAGACAGAATCAGTGAAAAAATTGCCTATCTCTACAACCCACTTAATCCAGCGGTTCTCAGATTTTTACGACAGATAGTCACCGTGGCAAATGAATTCAATATCCCCGTATCTATATGCGGCGAAATGGCCGGAGAGCCCCAATATACCATGGTTCTCCTCGGTCTCGGGTTCAAACAACTCTCAATGAGCCCGACTTACATGTATCAGGTTAAACGGATCATACGCTCGGTTACACTTGAAGAATGCCGTACTTTGGTAAACCAGCTCCTTGAATTTGAAGATACTGCCGACATCGAAGACCTGGTACGTGTCACGTTCAAAGAAAAATTCAAGGAAACAATAACGTAGCATGTTATTATATAAAGAACTTGCTCCATACTACTATGCCATCGAAGACAACCATCGGGATATAGAAAACGATATAATACTTATCCGCTCCTTTCTCCACGGTATTCCCGACCCCGCGATTCTCGACCTGGGCTGTGGTACCGGCGAACACCTTAACCAGCTCCACCGTTACGGGATACAATGCGTCGGCATTGACAGCAGCAGTGAAATGCTTGATGTCGCCCGCCAGCGCTCTTCTCCAAAGATAAACTTTGTCCAGGCTGACCTGACTTCCTTTGACTATTACAACGATTTTAATATGGTCATTTCACTATTCGGGTCCCTCGATTACCTTATCAATGATGAAGATGTGGACAAGACCTTCTGGAATATCTGGCGCGCTCTCCGTGACGGGGGAACCGCCATCCTCGAAATCTGGAATGCCGCCCCTATCCGGCAGATTGGTCAGAAAAATATTGCCCATGTATCATCAACCACTGTGAATGAACAGGTGATTGACCGTGAGCGGGGTTTTGTTCTGAAAGAATCCCCCCATGGAAAGGCGATTGTTGAAGTTAACTACCGGTACCGAATCCACGGCTCTACAGGCTCTGAGCTGCTTTCTGATCAGCATGTCATGCGGGCCTTCACCCTTGATGAAATCCGTCCCTTCATCACCAAAAATGGCCTGGCTATTGCCAAGACCTATTCCAATGTTCTGAAGGCGCCCCTTTCAGATCTCTCCAATAAAATAATCCTTATCCTGAAAAAGACCTGATACCGGCCAGCTGCTGTTATTTTTTTTGGGGAGAGGAAGTTTACGCGAAGGTTTTAATATTATATCCCCCGGCGAAAAAACATCATCTCTTCCCGCCGGGATTATTTAATTACATCTTAATGGGATTTTCTTCTTCCGAATCTCCACTGATGTCTACAGTCCAGTCACCAAGGGTTTCCTTCTGCTCATTGTAGAGATTCACTGTCTTCTGGTGATCCTTGAAAAACCTGTCAGGATGTTCCAGGGCAAGAAAGAGAACTTCCTCCATGGTACTGACGGGATGGAAAAACATCCGCTCCCGTACATATTCAGGTATTTTCTCAAGATCCTTTTCATTTTCCTTCGGAAGAATTACATGCATGATTTCACTTCTGTGAGCAGCCAGAACCTTCTCTTTTAATCCGCCAATGGGAAGAACCTTGCCGCGAAGGGTAATTTCTCCCGTCATTGCCACATCACAGCGAATAGGAATATTGCTCAGCAGCGATGAGAGCACCACTGCCATGGTGATACCGGCAGAAGGTCCGTCCTTGGGAATAGCCCCTTCAGGGACATGAAGGTGTATATCATGTTCAGTAAAAAGCTTATCTATAACACTGAAAAACTGGTTGTTTGAGCGCACGAAGGTAAATGCAGCCTGTGCTGATTCCTGCATAACTTCTCCGAGTTTACCGGTCAGGGTAAGCTTGCCCTTCCCTTTCACAAGAGAAGCCTCTATGTTCAGGATATCACCGCCGACTTCCGTCCAGGCGAGTCCATTGGCCAGTCCTATTTCATTTTCCTGTTCTCTCAGGCCGTACTTAAACCTGATGGGTCCCAGGTATTCCTCAAGCACTTCGTTATTTATAGTCTTTTTAAAATCCTTTCCATTTAAAACGACTTCACGGGCGACCTTTCGGCAGACCTTGGCGACAACCCGCTCAAGGCTTCGAACCCCCGCCTCACGGGTATAGTGACGAATTGTATAAAGCATCGCATCTTCACCGTATTCAATATTGCCGTCTTCCAGGCCATTTTCAACAACCTGCTTGGCCAGGAGAAACTCCAGGGCAATATGAAGCTTTTCAGGCTCTGTGTAGCTGGAAATCTCAATTATTTCCATCCGGTCAAGGAGCGGCGCGGGAATCTTATGCGCCACATTGGCGGTGGTAATAAACATTACATCAGAAAGATCATAGGGGACTTCCATGTAATGATCAGCAAAACTGTTATTCTGCTCAGGGTCAAGCACCTCAAGGAGGGCCGACGACGGATCACCACGGAAGTCCATGGACATTTTATCAATCTCATCAAGAAGAATAACCGGATTAACCGAACCGGCCTTTTTCATCATCTGGATAATTCTGCCGGGAAGAGCCCCTACATAGGTTCGACGGTGGCCGCGGATTTCAGCTTCATCCCGCACGCCCCCAAGGGACATTCTGACGAATTTTCGTCCCAGGGCCCGTGAAACGGATTTTCCGAGGGAAGTTTTTCCCACTCCCGGAGGGCCCACAAAACAGAGAATCGGGCCTTTCAGTTTTTTGCTCAGCTGGCTAACGGCGATATATTCAACAATCCGTTCTTTAACATCATCAAGACCGTAGTGATCTTCATTCAGAATTGCCATAGATTCTTCGATGTCTTTCTTATCCCTGGTCTTCTTATGCCATGGTATATCCCTGAGCCATTCAATATAATTACGAACAACCGCTGATTCAGCTGACATGGGAGGCATTTTCTGAAGGCGCTTCAGCTCCTGGACTGCCTTTGCCTTTGCTTCGGCGCTCATTTTGGCGTCTTCGATAGAAGTTTTCAACTCTGATATTTCATCAACTTCCTCATCCCCGCTGCCCAGTTCTTTTTTAATTACTTTCATCTGCTCATTGAGATAGTATTCCTTCTGGGTCTTTTCCATCTGCTTTCGAACCTGACCCTGGATTTTTTTCTCAATGTACATCACTTCGATTTCCCCATTGATCAGTTCAATGAGCTTGGTAATCCTTTCAGAAGGGTTGCCGACGTCAAGAATAGACTGTTTGAACTCTATACGCATTTCTACATGGGAGGAAATGACATCTCCAAGCTGGGACAAATCATCAATACTTGAAGCGGTAGTAAGGGCTTCCTTGGGAACCTTCTTATTCAGCTTGATGTATTTTTCAAAGACATCAAGAAGGGTTTTACGAAGTGCCAGGGTATCAGGAGAGGCTTCAATGGAGCGCTCAATGTCTTTAACTTCCACCTCAAATAATTCTTCCTGGGCTTCAAATTCAGAAATATAGCCCCGGGTAACACCTTCAACAAGAACCTTGATAGTACCGTCGGGAAGTTTCAGAAGCTGAAGAATTTCAGCCACAGTACCGACGTCATAAAGATTCTTTCTTTCGGGCACGCTGACCTGAGCGTCCTTCTGAGTAGCCAGAACAATCAGCCGATCGCCCTTCATTGCTTTATCGAGAGCATTAACTGACTTATCTCGACCAACAAAAAGCGGTACTATCATATGGGGAAAAACAACTACATCCCTGAGGGGAAGCAGCGGGTATTTTTTTGAGAACTCTATATCTTTTTTCATTGTAATCCTCTTCAATTTCCCCGGATATTCCAATGCCCGGGGCTCCTTTCCTTCATCACAGAATAAGTATACTCAGCAAAGGCCTGTTTGTAAATAAAAAACCCGGAAACGCAGGTGCGGTAAAATATAATGCAGATTCAGGAAGAATGTGTGCTTCACCGCCAGCACGGTAGTGAAGCACTCTGAAGAATAGAAAAACGGCTCCTGTTATGCCGACTTCTCCTCTTCCCTGTAGATGATTTCCGCCTCTTCTTTTCCTTCAATGGTTTTTCGGGCAATAATAACCTTCTCGATATTTTCCCGGGAAGGTATATCATACATCAGGGTCATCATGACTTTTTCAAGAACTGCCCGCAGACCCCTGGCCCCGGCTTCTCTGCTGACAGCGATATCAGCAACCTCTTCAAGGGCATCCTTTTTAAACTCAAGTTCTACATCTTCGAAGGAAAATATCTTTTCATACTGCCTGACAAGGGCGTTCTTAGGTTCAGTAAGAATACGCATCAGGGCATCACGGTCGAGATCCTCAAGAACAGCTGGAATTGGAAGTCTTCCTACAAATTCAGGGATCAGGCCGTAACGGATAAGATCATCAGGACTGAGATGACTCAGAATATTCATTTCTTTGATATCCTGTTTTGAATGGATATCAGCTTCAAATCCCATGCTTTTATTACCGACTCGTTCCTGAACGATCTTTTCAAGACCGACAAAGGCGCCGCCTACGATAAAAAGTATATTTTTAGTATCAATTGAAATAAATTCCTGGTGAGGATGCTTTCTACCGCCCTGGGGAGGAACATTTGCAACGGTGCCCTCAATGATTTTCAAGAGTGCCTGCTGTACCCCTTCACCGGATACATCCCGGGTAATGGACGGATTGTCGCTTTTCCTGGAAATTTTATCGATTTCATCGATATAAATAATGCCAATTTCAGCTTTTTTGATGTCACCGTCGGCATTTTGAATAAGACGAAGAAGGATGTTCTCAACGTCTTCACCGACATAGCCGGCTTCAGTAAGAGAAGTTGCATCAACAATCGCAAAGGGAACCTGAAGGATTTTGGCAAGAGTCTGGGCAAGAAGAGTTTTTCCTGATCCAGTTGGTCCGGTAAGGAGTATATTACTCTTTTCCAGTTCAACATCGTTCTTCTTCAGGTTGTTATTGCTGAAAATACGCTTATAATGATTATATACCGCAACAGCAAGAATTTTTTTAGCCTCATCCTGACCAATTACATATTGATCAAGAATATCATTTATTTCCCGCGGCTTTGGAAGGTTGCTGAAATTGCTTTCAAAGGTCTGGCTGCTCTCTTCGGCAACAATTTCGTTGCATAGTTCTATACATTCGTCACAAATATAAACATCAGGTCCCGCAACAAGCTTTTTTACCACTTCCTGGCTTTTACCGCAGAAGGAGCAGAAAAGTTTTGGTTTCATTTCTTTTTTCTTAGATGCCATGGTTTCTCCTGAACTTATTTTCGCTCAATAACTTTATCAATTAATCCGTATTCACGGGCTTCTTCGCCTGACATGAAATAGTCACGATCCATGTCTTTCTCAATTTGAGAGATCTTTTTTCCCGTATGTTTAGCATAAATTTCATTAAGATTTTTCTTAACTTTAATTATTTCCCGGGCATGAATTTCTATATCTGAGGCCTGTCCCTGAAATCCACCCATTGGTTGGTGAATCATTACACGTGAGTTGGGAAGAGCCGACCTTTTGCCTGCGGCTCCTGCATTCAGAAGCAGTGACCCCATAGAAGCAGCCTGCCCGATGCATATTGTTGCAACATCAGGTTTAATATACTGCATGGTGTCATAAATGGCAAGTCCCGAGGTAACAACACCGCCGGGGGAGTTAATATAGAGAAAAATGTCTTTATCGGGATCTTCAGCCTCAAGAAAAAGAAGCTGAGCTATAATCAGACTCGAAATATGATCATCGATCTGCTCTCCGAGAAAAATGATTCTGTCTTTAAGAAGACGGGAATAAATATCATAAGACCGTTCGCCGCGGCTCGTCTGTTCTACTACTATAGGTACAAGACTCATATAAGCACCTCTTTTTTAGTTTCTACTTATTAATTCGGCAAAGAGGACAGTAAATTAACAATCCTTTTTTTTACAGATAAAAAATATAGGGCCCTTTCGGGCCGCTTTGTTACACTTATTGCTCACGCATTAATGCTTCAAGGGCAACAGGCTTCAATTTTTTTACTTTTGCATTATCATAGATAAAATCCATGGCATTTTCGAGGAGAAGCTCCTGTTCGATGTTCTCTCTTGAATTATTCTGCTGAATAATCTCCTTGATTTCCTCAGCGGCTTTTCCACTGCTCTTAGCATATTTATCGACAAATGCGTCAAATTGCTCTTCAGAAACAGTTAATTCTTCATTACGCATTACTTCTGAAAGAACAAGGGTCGTTTTAACTGAATTTTCAGCCTCAATTTTGATTTTTGCTTCAAAATCTTCAGCAGACATGTCCATCATTTCAGCAAATTCAGCCATTGGATACTCAGCAAGGGCCTCAGCGGGAAGTCCATACTGCTGAGAAATTCTATCCTTGGTTTTTTTGAAAATGGCCCCCATTTCAGCGCGAATCATAGATTCGGGAAGATCAAAGGTGCTGTCTTCTACAATTGTCTGAATCAGTTTGGCCTTCGCTTCTCCACGGGTGCGGTTGACGATATAATTATCTAGGTATTCCTGAATTTTAGCCTTCATGTCATCAACTGACTCGTACTGGGCCTGGACAGCAAGGTCATCATTCACCTCAGGAAGGGTCATGCTGCTTAGTTCTTCAACCTTCACCTGGTATTTTACCTTCTGGCCCGCCAGATCTTTTATGTAGTAGTCCTTCGGATACTTGACCTCTACGTTTTTCTCTTCGCCCGCCTTCATGCCGACTATTTTTTTATCAAGGGCTGACTCATCTGTTGCCTTCCCTACCACAATGCTGTAGTCCCGGAAAGCGGCCTCTTCTGACTCTTCGTCTACATCAAGACGCTTGACCTTTATTTTTGCAAGGTTGCCATTTTCAACTTTGGCCTCTTCTTCCCTTTTCTCCACTTCGGCGAAACGCTCTCTAATCGAGTCGACTTCCCCTTCTATATCCTTGTCAGTAACCTGGCATACCTTCTCATCCGCTGCGACTTCCTTGTATTTACCAAGTTCAACCGTAGGATAGACTTCAATGATGGCCTTGAAGGAAAAAGCTTCCCCCCTGGTTATACTCTCAAAATCGTAGGTCGGTTCAGTGATAGGATTCAGCTGTTTTTCATTTATTGCATCAATAAGGGCGCTCTTCATCAGGTTTTCAATTACTTCCTGGTCTGCATATTCTGCATATTTTCGTTCAACAAGTTCGACAGGAGCCTTTCCCTTTCTGAAACCATCAACCTTCGCTGTCTTTGTTATTTTGTCAAAGACCGCCTTATATTCAATCTCAACACGTTCTACAGGAACTTCAATCTCAAGTTCGATTCTTGAATTCTCAAGTTTTGTATCTTTAACGCTCAATGTAACTCACCTCTATTATAAAGTAAATATTCACAACTCCATGGTTTCACAGGGAGCTTCCAAATTTTACACATGATTAAATACACGGCGGGCCGTCAAACATTTTTTGTGGTGAGACAATAATTTGAACCCCCTGGAAAGGTTCAACTTTCGGGCAATACTGAAAGTCATGAAAACAATAATTTCATGACCGGTTTGGCATAAAAAAAAGACTGCCAAAAAGGCAGTCTTTAATGAGCGGGAAACGGGATTCGAACCCGCGACGTCAACCTTGGCAAGGTTGCACTCTACCACTGAGTTATTCCCGCGGTCTATGTTTACTGTGCGAGCGAAGGGAATCGAACCCCCACGCCTTGCGGCACCAGATCCTAAGTCTGGCGTGTCTGCCTAGTTCCACCACGCTCGCAAAAACGCTCATGAGAAACCATAAAGAATCACTGGAAAATTTTGGCAAGCATTTTTTTAAATTATTATTTTGAATGAGTACACAGTCTGTTTCTGTAAGGAGTGGCCCCCCGCCGGGGAGGCCCACTCCTTACAGACAACATCATCACCGGGATAATTTACAAAAACTTAACGGTGACAGCCGCTTCCGCCGCATTTAGGTATACGCTTAAGGCTTCTATAACGAGCCTGACCTTTAAGGAAACCCTGCTTTGACTTCTTGATAGTCGTTCCCTTGTGGCAGTAATTACATGAGTTAACACGTTTTCCATTTCGCTTTACGAAATGAATTTTTTTTCCGCCCTTAGTTGCTTTCATAACCTTTGGACTTGCAAGTACTCCGGTAGTGGCAACGGTAAGAGCGAGTAGAAATACAACATAAAACTTAGCAGCTTTTTTCATCTTATAACCTCACTCGGTTTATTTATATAAAAAAGTATGTGAGCCCCTGCAAGAGACCCCTTACACCTTCCTCTAAATTATTCTTGTCTGCACATATACTAAAGTAATAATTATCGGTCAATTAAATTTTTGAATAATTCACTGAAGCGGCTTATGGACAGACTGTTGCAGAAGGGAATTCCACTTCTACAACATTTGAATGATTACTCAAACGTCCCCCGTCCCATGAGGCTGCCCAGAAATAAAAAGTATTATCAGAACTGGAGGTAACTTTATTATTGGGATTATCAGGCTCGCCGAGATAGACTTCCATCCAGAGATAGAGGGGACTGTAGTAATCAAAATCCATGACAGTTCCCGGGTCACCTGAGGATACGTAGAGGTAGTAGCGGAGAAGATCCGTATCCGAGTCATCCTCACAATCTGCTACAGTATACACACAGGTATCATCGCTTTCATCATCGGGAGTGGGAATGCCGTTCAGATCTTTCAGGCATCCTACATCAAACTGTACGGTATACTCACAGGTTTCATCGGTGTTTACGGCAATACAGGGAGCCTGGGGCCGTGTTTTCCCTTTAATCAGGTTGATGTTATTATAATAATCCCCGGCCACCGGATCATCAAGGCAGGCTGCTGCACACAACATCAATACCGGGCAGATAATAAAAAGAATTACTCTATTAACAGTGTTTCCATTCATGGTTATAAGATACTTAAATGGTTTGACAGAAAGCAACTATTTTTTATCTTCTTAAGTGAGTTGTTTGTGCCCTGCAGTGGCACAAACAACTCTACTTAAGAACGTTTTTTATCAAAAGGAAGTTAAAGCGATGCCCATTACCCCGGATATTCTCTATGAAGACAATCACCTGGTAGCGGTTAATAAACCGGCAGGAGTCCTTTCTCAGGGAGACGGGTCGAGTCGTGAAGACCTCCTTGAGACGGTGAGAGAATATATCCGAATCAAGTACAATAAACCCGGGAATGTATTTATCGGACTGGTACACCGCCTTGACCTTCCGGTTACGGGTGCCATGATTTTCGCCCGGACATCAAAGGCAGCCCGGCGCCTTCACCAGGAGTTTCTTCATAAAAGAACCCGCAAATTCTACCTTGCCCTGGTACGGGACAGGGGTGCCCTGAAAAACGGCTGGCAGCTCCTTGAGGGATATACCCTCAGAAAAGGCGATAAAACAGAAATCACGACTTCCCCGGTGAAGGATGCTCAGAAGGCCCTCCTGAGGTATTTAAAAATTGCCGTGCATAAAGACTATTCTCTGGTTCTAATACAGCTGAAGACGGGACGAAAACACCAGATACGGGCCCAGCTGGCCCATGAAGGATATCCTGTACTGGGAGACCAGCGCTACGGATCTGATGAGGCGACAGGAGAGGCAATTGCGCTTCATGCCTGTTTTCTCAGGTTCAAGCATCCGGTCAGGGACGAGTATATTACATTAACCGCACCGGCACCGGAGGTCTTCCTTCAAAAATTCCCTGGTGTTAATAAACTGGAAAAAAAGATTATTGACAGTATTGAGACTGAAATATCAGGGTAAACTCGAAATTTGACCACCAGACAAATTACATGAGACCATGACCTTTAGAATAATCACAATTATAGTAATCCTTCATCTCTGCTTCCCTGTTTCCATGGTCGCTGCCGGCCAATATACTCTTTACAAACACCATTCAGGGGGCATCACCATTCACAATTATCAGTTTCAGGATAAAAAAGATCATTCTTTGCATGAAAAACCTTTGGCTCCCCTTCTCTCTCAGGTTGGCACAGGCCTATCCCTTTTTACGACAAGTGTTCTCTATGCAACCGGGTACAATGAAGATCAGCTGATCGAAGATTTTTATAAACATGTGACCATTGATCATTTATCGGGAAATACCGGGTCCGGCATCTATGCAGGGGAAATGCTGCTCCTCCTGGGCACCCTCTCAGCTTCTCTTTTCAATTACCGTTTCGGCTTTAGCAATGATCTTCTTGCAGTTATACCAATTTTCCCTGTAGAAGTATCTGCAGAAGGAACACCCAGTACCTACGGCAAGAGTGACCAGCAGATACGCCTTCAATTTGGCATTTATTTTTACTTCAGCCGGGACTTTTAGCCCTGCGGTCATAAAATTAACACGGTAGAGATTTTCTCTGGAAATTTGAAATGGATTGAAGGGAAAACTGGCTTGACAGAATTACCGTTTCTGCTGTTAAAATAAAATCTGAGCAACCGGAGTTTATACATGGAAAAAGCAACTATCACACGAGAAATAAAACTTTTTGACGCAGATTCCCTTGAGTACAGCGGCTCAATTGTTGTAATGGGAAAAGACTGGCATTACGAAAACTGCACACATGAAGACCTTCAATCAGTCACAACCGGAATGCCGCTGAAAGCGGTTCTGGGAAATCTGATTATTTTCAACCTTGTGTATGATGACATATATACGTCAAATAACGATTGAGGTTCAGGTTGGCACCATATCACAATAAAAAGATCGAAGAGGTTATGAATGGCTGAAAGCAATGATACCGACTTCAGTTCTCTCTTTGATGATGAACCGGAAGATTCTTCTCCGGCACAAACTGAAGCGCCGACAAATGATTTTGCTGAAGACGTTGATGATCTCTTCTCTTTTGAAGAACCGGAAGAAACGGCCACACCGCCGGCATCGATGGATTGCAACGAAAGCCCGGCCCCAGAACCCTCGAGGGGCGCCAAAGAGCCGTCGGCAGATATTTCGCGCCGTTCATCAAGGGACTTTGAACCTGACATGGACGCGGTGCTGATTACCGCCCAGTCCTCAATGATTATTGAAGGAATGAAGTCCATGACCACGGGACAATACACCTCCCGTGACCTTCCAACCTATACCGAAGCGATAAAGGGCATTGAACTCTACATTACCATTCTTTCCAGGAACCCGAACAGTTATCACAAGCTTTCACGCATCATATCTGAAGACATTGACTGCCGTGAAGTTGAACGCCTCGCCTTTCAGCTCTACAAGAACAAGCATGGGGAAGATCCGGGAACTGATGCCCACAAGATGATGGCCTACGAGCTTTTCAGGGACCGCCTCAAAAACGCCTATTACAAGTCCCTTATCAGCGCCACCATGGTAGGAATGAAAAAATACTTTCTACTCAGCGGGGGCCTCGATGAAGAGAAGCTTCATGAGCTGACCCTGCGCCAGGACAATGCTCTGAAAACCGACATCGCCAAGATCAGCCAGCAGATTAATATCGCCCTGAAGCTCCTCAAGCAGGGGAACGCTGAGATTAACCGGGGAATGAAAGGCAGAGACATGAACATGTTCATCATCAGAGCGAGCCAGATCCTTCAACACTACTACATGGTTCTCGGGAAAAAAGATAATGCCCTGCATTTTCAGCGTATTCACGAAAACTATAAGAATTATTTTATTATCAGAGACTAATCAAAAAGCAGAGGTTCAACAGTTCGGTAAATAACCCGGTCAGCTGTTATAATTGCTCCTTCCGTAAGGGCAATAGTGTGGTCAGTCACCGCAAGGAGCCCTTCACCGGAAAGTTTTTCCACAGCCTCCCATACCGATAGGGGAATTTCTTCACCGAAGATTTCAGCAAAATCAGCGGTGCGAATACCATCCAGAAGACGAAGTCCCGTCATTAAAAACTCAACCATGCACTGTTCCCGGCTTCGGGGATCTTCACTTCTTTTGAAATCACCGTCCTGCAGATAGGCCTTCAGATCAGGGGCATTGGACCACCGGCGGTTCATAAGAAATGAGTGGGCTCCCGGACCAAAGCCGGCGTAGGGCTGATAGCGCCAGTATTTCAGATTATGCCGGGACTCCTTTCCCGGGAGAGCGTAATTGGATATTTCATAGTGACGGTACCCCCGGCTGGTAAGTTTTTTTCGTGTTTCAAGAAATGATTCCCGCTGATGCGCTTCGAGCTTTTCGTCTTCTTTCATGCGTTTACCGAGAGGGGTCCCCTCTTCTATTGAAAGCAGGTACACCGAAAGATGGGGGGGGAAGTAAGCAATGATCGAATCAAGCTGCTCCTGGTATTCCACGGAACTGTGCCCTGGAATACCGGCAATAACATCAAGACAGAGATCGATGCCCTTCACAGAAAAATAATCATCAAGGGTCTCAAGGCAGCAGGCCGCCCCCTGTCTTCCGATAACCCGGTGCGCCACGGGATCAAGAGTCTGAAGACCCATGGTTACACGGGTAAAGCCGAGGTCCCGCAGCTCACAGAGCCGCCGTGCCCCGGTTATTCCCGGATTGGTCTCTATTGATATTTCACAGTTCTCTTCGCGGAGAGCATGTTCATCAATGACGCTAAAAATTTCATTAAGCATTTCAGGGGGAAGAAGCACCGGTGTGCCGCCCCCGAAGTAGATGGTGTCGACGGAAAAACTTCCTTTGCCGAGAATTTCTTTTATCTCTTCACAAACCCGGCCGGTAAAGGCCCCGGCCTTGGACAAAAAATCATCCCGCCCCTTTACAGGGATGGAATAAAAACTGCAGTAGTCACACTTCTCATGACAGAAGGGTACATGTATATAAATCCCCGTTCTCATTCCGATGAAGCGGTCGGCCGCCGGTACTGAATATGCTTCAAGAGCTTAGGCTTCAATGTACCGTTCAGGCAGTCAGCAAGATGCTTGAGGGATTCATCGGTATTCGAAAAGCTCATGACTACCGTCCTGTCACCTTTTTGCAGCAGGGCGGGAAAAGGATTTGCAGTACAGACAAGTACAGCCTCCATTCCCTTTTCTCTGCAGATCTTCAGAAAAAGCTCAATCTTTGCTTTTTCAGGTCTATAGAATCCATAATAGGCAACAGTTTTTTTCTTCCCCGTGTCATAAGCGGCAATGTCTGAAAGAGAACCGACAAAAATATTTTGTCCCTTATGCGCGATTCTCTTCTTCAGCTTATATTCTTCCATATAAAAAATACGTCGCGTGTCCCCGGAGGGATAGATGTTCTGAAGAGTACCGGCGTAGCAGATTGACCGTGAGGTAATCTTTCTATTCAGCTCACGTGCTTCCTCAAGGAGCTTTATTTCATCCCGGGTAAAGACATACTTCCTTCCTTCTCCCCTTTTTTTTGAAGGATTCATGATGCCGTAACGCATCTTCATTTCGAGAATACGCCTCACACTCTGATTGAGACGCTCTTCTGTAAGAGTACCGTCCCGGTAGGCTGCAGACAGGGTCTTGTAAATATCCTGGACATTCTTTCCATGAGAACTGATGAGAATAATATCAGTACCCGCGAGAACTGATTTCAGTGCAGCCTGGCCAATATCAAGATTTTTAGCAATCGCATGCATCTCAAGATCATCAGTAATAATGAGACCTTCAAAACCCATTTCATTACGGAGAAGCCCGGTCAATATTTTATATGAAACCGTGGCCGACTCCATGGTGCCGAGAATATTCGGGTAGGCAATATGGGCAGTCATAATACATTCGACATCATTTCGTATCACCGCACGGAAGGGAGCCAGTTCGAGGGCCCGAAGACGGTCCATACCAAAAGGAATAACGGGAAGAATCAGATGAGAATCCTTGTTTGTATCCCCATGGCCGGGAAAATGCTTTGCCACGGCAATGCATTTTGATTTCTGAAGCCCCTGAACATATGCCACCCCGAGAGCTGAAACACTTTTCACATCAGAACCGAAGGAGCGAGTGTTAATTACCGGATTTTCAGGATTATTATTTACATCAACAGAAGGGGCAAGGTTCATATTGATTCCCGCACGGCGCAGTTCAATGCCGAGTATTCGTGCCCATTCGTAAACCAGGTCTTCATCGCCGACGGCTCCGGCTGCCATGTTTCCCGGGAACTGTGTAACTCCTTTTGTAATTCGTTTAACCTTCCCCCCTTCCTGGTCAGTAGAGACCAAAAGCGGAATACCCGTATATTTCACTGAGGCAGCCTGATAGGCATCAACGAGACGTCGGATTTTTTTACTGTCATTTCCATTATAGCCGAAAAGAATTATTCCGCCAGGGAGATACCTTTTCATAAGCCGGTCACTGGTTTTCCCGAAACCGCCCCCGGGGAGAGCAAACATGAGAAGCTGGCCTATTTTCTGTTCAGGGGTCATTTTCAGGATATGGGAGTCCGCTTCATTGAACATGTTTTTTCTACCGCAGGAAAAAGAAAGGACTGCCGCAAACAAAAAAGCTAAAAGCATACCTCCCCGTGCCCGCCTGTGCTGCATTTTTGATCTGCCGGACCGCCTTAAAGCAGGCCTGAACTTCCTTTTATAATTCATCATTTGATAATTTTCCCCGGAATGTACAAAGTGTCGTTAAAGAGTTAAATTACTGTACAAAAGTCAATATTTTTCACAAAAAATCTGTTTCCAGTTAACTTTTTCAGGCAATCAATTACAAGCTTTTTATAAAAATTAAAATTAAGTTATTGATTTTTAGTAATTAATAAAATATTTTTGTAGACTCCATGATCGATCCGAATTTAATAGGATTAAGGAAATAATTCTTTTTATTATTATAGATTATCAATAACCCATGATTCCCAATAGACAAGAAATAGGATTTCTGGACAGCTACCGGGCTGACACTTCAATAATACCGCAGGTTATAGACCAGCTCATTGGTGACCTGCGCAAATCAGGCTATCCCCAGGAAGATATAGACGAAATCGTCCTCTCAATGGACGAGTCGGTCACCAATGCTGTCCAGGAGACCCTGAATAAAAACTTGGCGCGTCCCCATAAGGGAGAAACCAGGGATATAACCATCCGCTACACTATAAACCCCGTTGAATTTGATGCCACTATTATTGATCACGGTAAGGGTCTCGATCTTTTTAACATACTCCACTCAGTCCCCGACAAGGAATCCCGGTCTTACCATGACCAGATTCTCATCTATGCCACCGAATCAGAAAGAAACAAGATCAAGGTACGAATCAATGGCGAAGAAGTCCCTCTGAAGGGGATCGGCGCCGGCCTTAAAATAATTCTTCATTTTATGGATGCGGTGACCATTGACCTCATTGACAAAGAAAAAGTACTCTCAAGCTCAGTGTCTGAACATACTGACGGGACAATCCTCAACATGAAAAGAAAACGCCGCTACCAGTAAGCGGTGATATTATATTTTTACCAGGACAACCAGCTTTCATGAAAAATAAATCAGGCAATCCAATAGTCCCCTATAAAAATCAGGATTTCCTCAAATCAAGGGAAGCCCGTACCCTCCGTATTCTCAGTGAATATGTTGAACCTGAAACCCGTTTCGAAGAAAAAGACATCAATCATACTGTGGTATTCTTCGGTTCTGCCCGTCTTAAGCCCGACAATAAATATTATATTGCCGCCGAAGAACTGGCCTTTGAGCTGACAAACCTGAGCAGAGACCTGAAGGCTGAAATCGGCAGTGAATTTTATATCTGTACCGGCGGCGGCCCCGGCATCATGGAAGCAGCAAACAAGGGGGCCCGGAGAGGCGACGCGAAAACTATCGGATTAAACATTGAACTCCCCCACGAACAGGGATGCAATGAGTTCATAACTCCCGAGCTTAATTTCGAATTCAATTATTTTTTCATGAGAAAACTCTGGTTCCTTTATCACGCCAAGGCTATTGTTGTTTTTCCCGGGGGCTTCGGCACTCTTGATGAACTTTTTGAAACCCTGACCCTTGTCCAGACCGGGAAAATGGAAAAATTTAATCTCCCCATCCTTCTCTGTGATGAAAATTACTGGCGCGATCTCATTAATTTTGATAAACTTATAGAATACGGTGTTATATCGCCTGAAGACATGGACCTGATCTATTTCTTCCAGAACACCGAAGAGGCCCTCGGAATCCTTAAGCCGAGAATGAAAGCACTGATGGAGCATATTGAAAACTATCATGAGGTATAAGCCGCGAATGCGACACTTCCTTACCCTGACCCTCCTCGTCGTTTTTTTTATGGGGGGGGAAGTTAGAGCTTCATCGAACTTTGACGATGAAGACTATACCCGCTATAAAAATACCCGCTTTCAGTTCAGCCTCCTGATACCGAAATACTGGCGAAGAGAGGTAACCGACCTCGACTACAAGCATATTGTCACCCTCCGCAAAGGAAGACACGGAATAATAAAAATAACTTCAACTGGGGCAGATCCCCAGGAACTGAGACGGTACAACACCATCCGTGACTGGTACCTTACAAGCATCGGCAAAAAAGTCACCAGAATAGTAGAAACCGGTGATATTTCGATCAACCAGGGAATAACCGGACGTCTCTATATCATTGAATTTTCGAAACGCCGCAGAAGACTGCTCAGAAGAATACTGATTGCCCGGTACAACAACAATATCCTGGTCATCGAATGCGGGACAACGGTCAGGCAGTTCTATAACTACAGTGAAATTTTCAACAATGTTATGGGAAGCATTATCTTCAATGAAAAGGTAATCTCCCCGGAAGAGCCGAAAAAAAATGAACCTGAAGAAAAAATAGAAGACAAGGAAGAAAAGCCAAAAGACGATCCGACTGAAAAAAAATCCCCTCCTTCTGAGAAGAAAACAGAAAACAAAACAAAGCCGTCAAAAAAGAATGATGCAGACAGGAAAGAGCCTGTAAAAACTGCAGAAGAGAAAAAACAACCTGTGGTTAAAAACAAACTGGAAGATGCCCCGAAACATGTCGCCCCGATAGAAGAAAATCCTGCTACCAAAAAAGAATTTGAAAACCTCGATAAACTGATGGAAGAATATTAATAAAAAAAAGGCCGCCCAAAACTGAGTTTGATGCGGCCTTTTCTATTGCCCAGGGAGGGACTTGAACCCTCACGGACACAAGGTCCAAGGGATTTTAAGTCCCTTGTGTCTACCAATTCCACCACCTGGGCGGTTTAATGTAACTACCCTCTCTATGTGCTAAAATGGCAACTACATTTTAATATAATATGAACCATTCTGACGAATGGTTCATATTATATTTGATGAGGCGCCGAGCGGATTCGAACCGCTGCATAAAGGTTTTGCAGACCTCCCCCTTAGCCACTTGGGTACGGCGCCATTTATGTCAGGGCTTATCCATATATTTTGAGGCACTGGAATTGTCAACTCAAATAATTTTCAGAATTCAACTTACTCTTTACACAGTTATCTTTAAATACTGAAAATTTAATATATTTTTAACAAGTAATTTTTTTATGTTCATTTTCAATTTATTTTGCCATCAGGAATATTATCTATTGACATATTCAATTGGCAATTAATAATTGTTGGCAGTAAGCTCAGGAGTTAAGAAGATGCATAATCGCACACACTCAAAAGATCTGATTATTCTACGAGTCAGTACAGAATGTAGAATAAGAGTGAGTTGACCTGATATCTTTACATCAATTCCTGTATTTACGAAAAATACATTTCTAATTCCCTATTTTAATTAAAAGACTTTCATAGGAGGTTTTTATGACAAGAAGGATCGAAAAAGTAGCCGTTATCGGCTCAGGTATCATGGGTGGTGGAATTGCTGCTCTCTGCGCCTCTGCCGGTATCAAAACGCTGCTTTTGGACATTGCTCCTTTTGATCTGAAAGATGAAGAGAAGGATGATCCTAAGGCAAAAAACAGAATCGTTGAAGCTGGATTACAGGCAGCGATTAAAGCAAAGCCACCGCTATTCATGGATAAAAAAGCTGACCTCGGTCTTCTCGAAACCGGTAACCTTACCGATGATTTCGACAAGCTTGCAGACGCTGACCTGATAGTTGAGGTTGTTGTAGAAAATCTTAAAATCAAGCAGGATCTTTTTGCCCGAGTAGAGAAAGTAATGAAGAAAGGTGCCATTATAGCATCAAACACTTCAGGACTTCCTCTCGAAGCTATGGCAGAAGGAAGAGGTAAAGAATTCAAAGAGAATTTCCTTATCATGCACTTCTTCAACCCTGTACGTTACATGAAACTTCTTGAACTTGTTTCAGGCCCCAACACAGGCAAAGATGTTTGTGACTTTATTGAGTCATGGGGAGAAAAAATTCTTGGTAAAGGAATTGTCTGGGCAAAAGACACACCTAACTTCATCGGAAATCGAGTTGGTGTTGGTCTTATTGCGAGCGCTTTTGAACTTATTCAGTCAGAAGACATCACAATTCCTGAATTCGATGCAGTTTTCGCACCGGCCTTCGGAATGCCTTCAACAGCAATCTTTGCTCTTGGTGACCTGGTTGGTCTCGACACTCTCGGACATCTTATGGTTAACTCTTACGACCTCCTCAAAGATGACGAAAAACGAGATGCCTACAAGACTCCTGCATTCTTCCAGAAAATGCTTGATAATGGTCAGCTTGGAAATAAGACCAAAGACGCAGGCGGATTCTACAAAAAAGAAGTTGATCCCAAGACCTGGAAAAAGATTCCCAAGGTTCTTGACATTAAAACAGGCGAATATGTTGTTTATGACAGAAAAGAAAAGCCTGAGATCGTAAACAAAATAAAGGGACTTGCTACTCTTGCTGAAAAGCAGCAGGCAATTCTCTATGATGACAGTAAAGTTTCAAAAGTTGCATGGAAACTTGCAGCTGCCGCTCTTTCTTATGCCGCAAATCGTGTTCCTGAAATTTCAGATACCATCGTCGGTATTGACGATGCAATGAGATGGGGATATGCTCTTGAAGTTGGCCCCTTCGAATGCTGGGACAACATTGGCGTAAAAAAATCCGTTGAAAAAATGGAAAAAGATGGCATGCCAGTACCTGCAAATGTAAAGGCTATGCTTGACAGTGGCGCAGAAACCTTCTACAAGATTGAAGGCGGAAAGAAGAAGTACTTCGACTTCGCCAGCAACAGCTACAAAGACCTGGTTCGAAGCGCTAATATCATTGTTCTTGCAGACCTGAAAGCAGACAAAAAGGTTGTTAAGAGTAACAAATCATGTTCACTCATCGACCTCGGCGACGGCGTTTTCAACGTAGAATTCCACACTAAAATGAATGCACTTAACGGCGAAGTTGTCGACTCTATCCCTGAAATGGGCCAGTATGTAGTCGAGAATGGCGTTGGTCTTGTAATCGGAAACCAGGCTCCTGGAATCCCCGGTGCTTTCTCTGCAGGCGGCGACCTCGGCTACATGGGCGAACTCGCAGCAGCAAAGAAGTGGACTGCAATCAATGACTTCATCGCTAATGTTCACAAAAATCTCTTCAGCATGAAATATTCACCAATACCCGTTGTTGCAGCTCCTTACGGAATGGCAATCGGCGGTGGATGTGAAGTATGTCTTGCAGCTGATAAGATTGTTGCTCATACTGACCTTTACATGGGTCTTGTTGAAATTGGTGCCGGCCTCCTCCCCGCTGGTGGTGGTTGTACAAACCTCTGGAGAAAAGTTATAGAGACTGTTCCAAGATCAGTTAAACTTGCTGACTGGGGCGCATACTTTGTACCTACTCTCCTTACCATTGCACAGGCTAAAGTTTCAATGTCTGCAATGGAAGCAAGAAACAACGGATTCCTTGGCGCTAAAGACAGAATCGTCTTCAACAAAGATTCTCTCATTGGTGAAGCTAAGAAAGAAGTTCTCAACATGGTTTCTAATGGTTATGTTGCACCTGCAAAAACTAAGATTCCTGTTATGGGTAAAGAAGCTCAGGGAATGATCCATGCTGAAATGTTCAACATGGCTTCAGGCGGATATGTACCACCTCATATGGAAATGATCTCTAAGAAAATTGCATATGTTGTTTCAGGCGGAGAAGCTAAGCAAGGTACTCTGATCTCTGAAGACTACATGCTCCAGCTTGAAAGAGAAGCATTCGTTGAGCTCTGGCAGACAGAGAATTCACAAAAAATGGCTGCACATATCCTGAAAACGGGTAAGCCATTGATGATGTAGTACATCATTATACTATTTTTTGGAGGATAACTATATGAGAGACGCATATATCGTAAGTGCTGTTAGAACACCCGGCTGTCGTAGAAACAGAGGTGCTCTAGCGCAAACCAGACCTGAAGAATTGATCACACACGCGATCAAATCTGCGGTCGAAAAAATTGATCTTGATCCTGCAGCTGTTGATGACATGATGCTTGGATGCGCCTTCCCTGAAGCAGAACAAGGTATTAACCTTGGAAGAATTGCAGTCAAAATGGCTGGTTTTCCTGATTCAGTTGCTGGTGCAACAGTAAACAGATTCTGTTCAGCTGGCCTTGAGTCTATAGCAATTTCTGCTATGCGAGTCATGACTGGTTTTTCAGAAGTCACTATGGCAGGTGGTGTTGAGTCCATGAGTATCGTACCCATGGGTGGAAACCTTCCCCGCCCTCACCCTGAATTTGCACGAACTAATCCCGAGATGTACATCTCAATGGGTGTTACAGCTGAAAACGTAGCAACCAGATACGATGTAAATCGAGAAGACCAGGATGAATTCGCGTATCATTCACACATGAAGGCACTTGACGCACAAAAGAATGGATATTTCACAGAAATCGTCCCTACTCCTGCTAAAAAGTATGTAGAGCAAGCTGATGGAAGCATCGTATGCGAAACATTCACACAGGATTTTGATGACGGTGTACGTGACACAACTACTGTCGAAGGTCTTGCTAAGCTGAGACCAGTTTTCTCTTCTACTGGTTCAGTCACCGCTGGTAACTCTTCACAGACTACAGACGGCGCTGGCGCTTCTGTAATCATGAGCGAAGATGCTGTAAAGAAATACGGAGTTAAGCCTATAGCTAAACTCAAGTTCTACACAGTAGCCGGTTGTGCATCAGACGAAATGGGCGTTGGACCTGCATACGCAGTGCCCAAGCTCCTCAAGATGGCTGGATTGAAAGTTGAAGACATCGGACTGTGGGAACTCAACGAAGCTTTCGCTTCACAGTGTATCTACAGTGCACGTCAGCTTGGAATCGGCGACAAGAAATACTGGGCATCTGACAGCCCTGACAAGATTATCAATATCAGTGGTGGAGCTATTGCTCTTGGACACCCCCTCGGATGTACAGGATCAAAACTTGCTGCTACACTTCTCGCTAACATGCAAAGACTCGGCGTTAAATACGGCGTTGAATCAATGTGTATTGGTGGTGGAATGGGCGCCGCTGCTCTCTTCGAGCTTTGCGACTAATCACTATTTGATTTTCGATATAAAAAGGGCTGCCTTCGGGCAGCCTTTTTTTATTAATGTATCCCCCGGTCCCCTTCTTTAGATAATCTGCTTTTCTGCCGATTAATATACAGTATTACATAAGCCGGAGGCATACAATGATAGGCACAAATCACAATATTCACAGCTGGAAAAGTGACCAAATTAAGTATTTCAAGGAATACCTTGGCACTTTTTCAAAGGGCTCAAAAGAATATAAACTGATTCTGGATGGCATTAAAAGGCTGGAAAAAACCCGATAATTCTTATGAAATCTAAAAAAACTTTTACCCGGGAAACCCTGGATAAAATCCGTTCTGAATCAGATTCTGAGAAAACACATAAAAGCAGAAAAACAGGAAGAATAATACTGGTACTCGATGCGGTGGTTATTGTTCTGATACTACTTTTTTTCTTTGGAAAAAACTCAAAAACCATCTATAAATCAACAGTAGTTACGCTCGATTCAATAGAATACCGGCTTTCAGTTACTGCAGAAGAAGAAAGACCAGATGTAACATTTTCCCTTTCAATTAAAAACAAAGGAGCCCGTTCCCGGACTTTTCCCTTTAAAGAGAAAATTGGTACACTCACCGTAAAGACTGAAAACACTACGGTTCTCTCTAAGCCCTTCAAGCTTCACTCTTCTCCATTAATTCTTCCCCGTGGGGAAAACCATGTTGTCAGCATAAGCTGCCTGAAAAACCAGCTGCACCCTCTCCCCTCAACCAAAAATGAAAAAAACAAAGGTTTTCTTTCCCTTTTCGGCAAAAGCGACCCCTCAAATCCAGTAAATGCGCTTGCAGAAATATATTTAAATAATATACTTGCCCTTAACCTGATATTTACTTTTTGAGGAATACTATGAAAAACCGTCCATCTTGGGATGATTACTTTATGATGATTGCAGAGGATGTGGCAACACGATCAACCTGCACCCGCAGAACCGTAGGTTCTGTTCTCATAAAAGATAAACGGATTCTTGCGACAGGCTACAATGGCCCGCCTACCGGCATCAGTCACTGCACACCAGAAACCTGCCTCAGAACCATCAACAAGGTGCCCTCAGGGGAGAGACATGAACTCTGTCGGGGTCTGCATGCTGAACAGAATGCCATTATTCAGGCAGCTTACCACGGAGTGTCGATAAAAGGGGGGATAATTTATGTAACTCATCAACCCTGTTCAATTTGCACGAAAATGCTGATAAACGCAGGAATTAAAACTTTTATATTTAAAAACCCCTACAATGACCCTCTTGCCGACGAAATGGTAAAGGAAGCGGGTATTGAGCTCATCATATACGTACCAAAAGCCGAAAATAATTAGCTAAAGAGTTAAAAATTCCATATTTTGGGAACAGCAAAGGCCGCCCCATTGTCACATAGAGAGACAAGGCACATGCCCTCTTGCTGGAGAGCGATATGATACGAAAAACAATTCCACTAATATTAATCCTTTCCTTTTCAGCTGCACCAGCGCTGGCAAAGGAAGAATCGGAAGCATTCAAAAAGGCTGTTAAATATTTTTTCCAGAGAAAATATGAAATGGCTGAAATTCTTTTCCAGGAGTCAATAAAACGAAATCCTGAGAATTTTAAAGCTTACAGCTATCTCGGCGATATATTTTTAAAAAAGAAAAAACTTAACGGCGCATTAAATCTCTATAAAAAGGCACTAGACCTGAAACCTGAAAATGCAGAGAATTTTTTCAGGATCGGCCAGGTCTACTATTATAAGAAACTGGGTGACCTTGCTCTTGAAAATTTCCAAAAATCCCTTTCTCTGGACAAGACTCTGACTTTTGTTTATTACCACATTGGCCTGTGTCAGCTCATGCTGAAAAGGGACAAATATAAAACAATAAACAACTGGGAAACATTCCTGCGCCTCGCCCCGGAAGATCCTCAGTACGAAAGCATCCGCAGGGTTATTGAACTTCTCAAAGATCCAAATTTCAAAATACCGCCACCCGGAAGTGATATATCCATAGAAGAGGCTCTCTTGCTGGGAGGAAGTACCCTGTCAAAAACAGACAGGAAGGCCCGGGAAAAAAAAGCCGGAAATGAATCTAAAAAAACCAGGAAAAAACTTGAAGGTCTTTATCTCGATGATGACCTATAAAAGGAGACATTATGCTTAACAACATTGATACTAAAAAAGTACTTGGGGCAGCCCTTATTCTTCTCTTATTGCTGACAGGAGGTTACTTTCTCCTCAGGGACAGCACACCGGATGTTGAGGATATGCGGCAGAAACAGATTGACCTCTACCTTCAGTTACTGGAAACAGAACCGGGAAACGCCGAAACACTCACTAAAATCGGAATGCTTTTCAAAGAGATGGGAGAGCTTGACGAAGCTATAGAATATTTCAAAAAAGCTCTTAAAATAAATCCGAAAGACTATTATGCTCTCAATGAACTTGGCCATGCCTACGCGATGAAAGGAGACTACGACAGCGCAATTGAAACCTTCAGGCAGGCCAAAAACGTAAAACCCCGCTACCCGAAAGCTTACAATAAACTGGGAAATGTCTATGACCGGCAATCAAAACACATGAAGGCCCTGAGAGAATACAAAACGGCAAAAAAAGTCGATCCCAAAGATCAGGAAAGCTATAAAAATATTTCAGATCATCATCTGAGAAAGGGGGAGAAAAAAAAGGCAGAAGATATAATTCAGGAAGGAATTAAAAAGAATCCTGATGCTGCAGAAGGTTACTACAACCTGGGCAACCTTAATTATGGTCAGAAAAAATACAATACTGCACTAAAAAACTATAAAAAGGCCGCCTCCCTGGAAAATACGAATCCCAAATACCATCGTGGTGTCGGGGAAGCTCACCTCAGGCTAGGCGACACTAACGCAGCTATTGGCGCCTTTAAAAAAGCCCTTGCCCTGAAAGATTCTGATGCCCGTGCCTCTGAACGTCTTGGCGACATCTACGCGAAGCAGGGAAACTATAAGAATGCCGTTAAGTATTACCGGAAAGCACTGCAGTATAATAATCGCGACAAAAACCTTAAACGAAAATATGCAGCAGCCTACGGTAAAATGAAGGATGCCAGCCGTACCGCCGCCAAGAGAAACAACAATGATAATGACGGAAGTTCAGGCACATCCGGCAATAACGATGGAACCTCAGATGGAAGCAACGGATCCTCGGGTATCGACCCCGGCAACATTGACGATCCCTCTATGCCGGATACCCCCCGCAGAAAAGTAAGTAAAGATGCGGCAAAATGGCGGCAGATTGGCGACAAATATAAAGCAGAAAAGAAGTACAAAGATGCCCTGAAGGCTTATCGAAAAGCAACTGATATTGATAAAAATGATGATTACAGCCACATGATGCAGGGAAAAATTTACCAGAAAAACGGCATGCTTGATCAGGCCAAAAAGGCATACCAGAATTCAACCCTGGCAAATCCAAAGAGAGCAGAATCCCATTACCGTCTTGGATTAATCTATTACATGGAAAAAAAGTATAATGCAGCAGCTAAATCTTTTTCCCGTGCAGTACAACAGCAGTCCGATTTCCCGAAGGCCTATTATTCCCGGGGACTATCTTATGTTAGACTAAAAAGTAGAACGGGGGCTATAAGGGATTTCAAAAAAGCAATCCAGCAGGACCCAAAGCTGGACAGGGCTTATTACAGTCTGGGAGATGTCTACCTGCAGACAAAGAACTATCGTGAGGCACTCAGGTATTTCACAAAAGATCTTGAGCTGCGCTCTTCCAATCCGGATACAAATTTTAAAGTTGCCGAAACATACCATGAAATGAAGTCATACACCAACGCCCTGCAGTTTTACCAGAAGACCCTCAGTCATGATCCTGATTATTCCCAGGCTTATTTTAATACCGGTCTGATAAAGCACATTAAAAAAGACTACAATGGGGCTATTGCTGCCTTTAATAAGTCGCTTTCCCTGAAGGGGAATGATGCCCCGAGTTACTACCAGTTAGGCAAAGCCTATGGTGGCCTCAGGAACGATGACAAGGCAATAAGCAATTACACAAAGGCAATTGATATCAATCCCTCATATACTAAAGCCTACATAAACCTTGGAGAGCTCTATTCAAAAAACAAACTCTTCGATAAGGCTATTCAGCAATACCGCAATGCGGCAACAAACTCTCCCCGTTCCTTTGATGCCCACTACAATCTTGCCAATGCCTACCGTGAATCAAAAATGTTCGATGAGGCAATTGAAGAGTACAAAACATGCCTCAACATAAAACCCATCGATTCTAAAGTACATTTTTTCCTCGGCATGAGCTATCGTGACAAGGGAAATTTCACCGAGGCGATAAAATCTTTTGAAAAAGCTTTACAGCTAAACAAAGGCCTGTATGATGCTCATGAAGAACTCGGTATGATATACTATAGAAAAATCAAAAATAATGAAAAAGCAGTAGATCACTTTGAAAAACTACTTTCTGCTAAACCGGGACACCCGAAGGCAGACCAGATTCAAAGTATCATAAACCTGTTGAAGAAGAAATAAGTGAAATTACTGCCCCCCTTATCTATAACCCTTATTCTGTTTTGCTCAGCAGGGTGCCTTCCCTCACTGCTGAGCAAAGAAGAAGCTTCAGATTACTTTAGTGAAGGTTTTATCAGCCCTCACTGCTATCAGGTTCTCATAAACAGAAAACCTTCACAGAATACCTCAAGTTTGATTGATTCACGGGAAAGCGCTTATTATCAGGCCAAAGAAGAAATTCAACGGGAGGCTGAAAAGTCACTGATTGATTATACTCTAAAAAAAACATGCGGCATCAGCGAAGGAGTGAAAGACCAGGATGCAATAAAAAACATAGACCTGGTGTACCTCAAAGAAGAAACAAAAAGTTACCTCCGCTCCGGGAGTATCGCAGAAGAATACTACCAAAAAGATAAATCAGTAGTACTGGTCTACCGGATCACTAAACGTAACCTGCAAAACAGGATTGCTTCCATCAAATGCAAAAAAATAAAAAGTAATGTTACAGGAGAATAAAATGGGAACTAAACTTGCCACACTGGCAGTATCGATTGCACTTCTTTCCCTGGTATCGGCCTGCACGAAACAGGTCGTCAGTGAAATAAAAAAAGAACAACTTCCTTCACAAAAAACTGAAGCTGACGCAAATATCAAAAAAAATGAAATCGAAAAAAGATATCTCAATGAAGGCTTCATCAACCAGAACGTTTTCCGTGTCATCATCCTGGCTCCTGAGGAGGAATGCATGAACGGCCTGACAGAAATTGAATACCGTGCCAGAAAAAGAGCCGAGGCTTCCCTTCAAAAATTTCTCCTTTCAAATGACAGAATCGTTGATCAAAACACAAGGGCATCGATCCTCAACCTGATAAGCAGTCATGGAAAACTGAGCGCAAAGGATATTCATTGCCAGGGCAATAATGTTTTTTACTTTGATATAAAAAAAACAAACCTTAAGCGGCATTTAAAAAAAATAACCAGTTCAAGAAACTGATTCTTTAATGATACAGGTAAAGGGCGAGTTTTTTAAGGAAGAAAAGATCAAGACTCTCCCTTTCCCTGTCATAAATGCTGCTGAACATTATACCAATTCCATACCCCTCTTCAAGCTTGTCGCACCTTACCACCATTGCAAGAACTTCGATACTGTTTTTTTTCCCGTCGTCAGAGTGGAGATCAATCATTATTTTAATAATTGAAGAACGCTCTATAGGGTTTTCAAAGATAAAATAGAGCCCTCCCCTGCTGATATTTACCGCATGCCCGACGATGTTTTTGGAATGTTCATCGTCTGCCTTTGTATCAATTAAAGTTTCTACAATGCTCACGGGAAGTTCAATTTCGAGACGATAATGCTGCCGGTTATTGCCGCTGTCTGCTTCATTTGGAAACCGTGTACGAAGCCATGCGTCAAAATAGTCGGTAAACCATTGTTGTGTCGATTGCTCCAGGGACCTCTCACTACCCTTTGATTCTTTATGAAACTGCTGAATCTCTTCGCGGATTTCATCTGACAACTGTTCAAATCTTATAAAATCATGATCCATTTTCAATCCTGTTCTCATTTAATATCGGGCAAGCCATGGGATCGCCGGCGACCTTATGTCTCAATACCCTCTTTATTTAATAAATTCTACTTATTTTAGACATTTAGAAATAAAATTGCAAATAATTTCTTGCTACTTAACGATATTTTTACTATAAGGATGAATCACTTGATGAATTATCCTGAATAATATTTTCATCAATCAACCAGTTTTCGGGATTATAATATGCTCTCTAAGCGATGTCCAGTAAAGATTTCCAGTATACTCATTACAGCCATATCTTCGATTATACTTATTTTCTCTCCAGCTCTATATTCGAAGGAGATAAAAAATACTTATTTATCTCGTCAGGCAGATCAACCCTGGTCAGTTGCCAGGATTCTGAAAAAGGAGATCCGGGTAAAACAAACCAGGGACCTTAATGAGATAATCAGTCATATTGATGCAACCTACACCCGGCTGCCGGAAAAACTGAAGGCGGGAAAAAAAATAAACATTTTCATTGATCCAGCCCACGGAAAGCTTCCTGACGGAAGATGGCAGGGAGGCGCAGCAACAAAACGTCTCAGCTGTACCGGCCGCCCTGAAGAATACTACTCAATACAGTTGGCAAGAAAACTATACCGAATCCTTGAAGACAATCCGCATATTGATGTTTTCAGCACCGATGACTTTCTCGATGTGTTGAAAAATAAAAGTGATTCATACAAAAATATCCCCTTTGACAAAACCGTCAGGCTCGCTAAAAAGCACAAAGCCTTTATTATCATTTCTGAGCACCTGAACAATGTATCCCAGATTTATAAGGCCAGCGGCCGGGTTAACCTTCCCGGTATACATATCACCCGCGATAAGTACGGACGCAGAATGCTGAAACATGTAAAGGGAACCTATTCCGGTTTTTTGACTCTCTACAATAAAATGGATGCCAGCGGCTTCTCCCGAAGATATGCCTTAAACCTGAAAAAGACTCTTTCTAGGAAAGGAGTACATCCGAACAACTGGGGTTTCGGTGCGGTCGGTGATGACCGTTTCAGCTATTTTTTCAACTACCCGGTTTCAGTAATATACGAATCAGGCTTCATCTCTAACCCAAAAGAAGAAAAACTTCTCAGAGATAAAGACCACCAGAACCTGATAGTTTCAGGTCAATACAACGCTCTCCTTGAGACCCTTGACGATAAATTCGGCATAGATATCTCAGGAAGCCGCCCTACTTCAAAGCTGAAAAAAACAAAACGAAGCTCTGAGATGCTTAAACTATCAAGAATTGCTATATACTACATTAAGAATGCCCAGACCCGAAAAGCCTTAAGGGCAATCAGGACAATGCAGAGACGTTTCAAAGGACGCCAGTATAGAAAGGATATCGCTTATTTCACTTCTGTACGCAGAAAAATCTTGAGAGCTGAACGGTACTACAGGATTGCCAAAAAGAATAAAAAACGACGACGCTACCGAAGTTACCGCCGCTATCTCAGAAAAGCTCGTCGAACAATCGGGACAACCCCGGTATTTTATGCCTACCGGAAAAAATATGGGAGAAATAGGGGACGAAGAAAACATAACTATCGACGAAAAAACAGATCCCGGGGAACATACAGAATTGCTGCAGCGAATCCCACTTCTCACATCAATGTATACAGAGCTCCCCGGAGCCGTAAGATAATTTTATCTATTGAGCAGGGCCAGACACTTAACAATGCAATTGCCCTTTCCCTCGCTCCCGACGATTCAACAATGAAAATCCTGAAGAAAAAATTCAGGAGAGCAAAAGTCAAAAAATACCGAAGAGTTCGCTACTACTCAAAAAAGAGAAAGCGCTGGGTCAGATATCGAAAGAAATACTACAGACGGGTACGCTTTAGTCCCGGTATATATGTCGTTAAGCTTGACAGGAAGCTGAACGTTATTGCTGCCAAACGAGTTTCCAGGGTACGCCTCGATTCCCGGAAATATCAAAACCAACTATACCTGAAGAATTCATATTTTGCCACGCGAAACAGACAGAGAGCTTTATAATCCCGGTAAGTGGTTTGGCAAACCGTATTACTTTTTTGGAGATTACCTTTTAAACCGATACGGCAGACGGATATTAAAACTTCCTGTCAATGCTGGACTTATCTGCCCCAATCGTGATGGTACCCTTGGTCAGGGAGGCTGTATTTTTTGCAGTGATGACGGTTCTGCCTCTCCCGCTGCAGGGGTCTCCCGTGACATCAAAACCCAGATGCAGCACGCCCGAATAAGCTTTAAGCGTTCAAACAGCAGTACCCGCTACATCGCCTATTTCCAGGCCTATACAAACACCTATGGTTCTGCCGCAGATCTCAGGAAACTATATGATACGGCTCTTGACGAAGAGGATGTACTGGGCCTCATGATTGGGACCCGCCCTGACTGCCTTTCTGACGAAGTGGTTGAACTGATTCAATCGTACATTGATTCGACAGATGAACTCTGGGTTGAACTTGGCATGCAGAGTATGCATGAGAAAAGTCTAACCTGGCTCAACCGGGGTCATTCTCATAAAGATACAAGGAAGGCGGTCAACAACCTTCGCTCTAAAAAAATCGATGTATGCCTTCATGTTATCCTCGGAATTCCTGGAGAATCGTGGAAGGATATGATGAATACCGCTGAGGAAATAGCATCCATGGATATCCAGGGCGTTAAATTTCATCATCTTCATGTTATCAGCGGCACCCCCCTTGCAAAGCTTTACCACGAAGGCCATGTGCCTCTTATGTCGATGCAGGAGTACATCTCCACCCTTTGCGATTTTACTGAGCGCCTCCCTCATACTGTGATGCTTCATCGTCTCAGTGGTGACAGAAATGAAGATTCTCTGGTCGCTCCCCGCTGGGGACACCATAAAGGGACCATTATAAAAAACATCGAAGAAGAATTTCAGCGTCGAGGCACCTACCAGGGATTTCTTTCAAAGATAAATCGAGATAAAAACATAATTACTTTCGACTAACACACCTCCGTAAAAGCCCCGTCCATAGACTTTAAAATTTCATCAATTATTAGGTTGACAGGAAAGGAAGAAAAATTCTTCCTCGTACTACACCACTTCCAGGACAGGCAGATGAAAGTAGCAGTAGCAATGAGCGGCGGTATAGATTCCACAGTCACCGCCCTGCTCCTCATGGAACAGGGCCATGACGTAACAGGTATTACCGCAAATATGAAAACCGGCATTCCCCGCGATAAGGAGAATCCCTTTGTTTCTGAACAACATATTGAAGATGCTCGGGCAATAGCAGAAAAGTTTTCTTTCCCCCATCATGTACTCGATATCTCTGAGGATTTTTATCACCAGGTTATTTCCCCTTTCTGTTCAGAGTATTTGAAAGGAAGAACACCGAATCCATGTATTAACTGCAATCCGAGTATTAAATTCAAAAGTCTCATTGAGCACGCACTGCACCTTGGATGCGACATGCTGGCAACAGGCCACTATGCCGGAATCAGTAAAACTGACGAAAACCGATACTTCATTACCCGGGGGAAGGATCCGGTCAAAGACCAGTCTTACTTCCTTTACCGTCTCTCCCAGGATTTTCTTTCAAAGAGCATTTTTCCCCTTGGAGACTTTTTAAAGACAGAGATACGGGAGATCGCCAGAAAATATAAACTCCCTGTAGCCGAGGGTCCCGAAAGCCAGGAGATATGCTTTATCCCCGATGAAGATTATGCTCGTTTTATAACAACCATGACCGGTCAGACGCCTCCCCCGGGAAACATAATCAATACAGAGGGTACTGTTCTCGGAAAACATAAAGGAATTCACCGATATACTATCGGTCAGCGAAGAGGCCTGGGGGTTTCTGCCGATGCCCCACTCTATGTCATTCGTATAGATGCTGATTCAAATTCAATAATCGCAGGCTACAAAGAAGAACTGAACGTTAATTACTGCACCGTTATAAATATCAATCACATGAAAGAGCTTTCCCTTGATGGGCTCCAGGTGCTTATTAAGACCCGTTCTACCCAGTCTCCGGTTCCGGCAAAGCTCAAAGAAACCGGCGATGAGGTAAAAGTAATCTTTGACAACCAGCAACAAGGCATTTCCCCCGGACAGGCAGCGGTCTTTTACACCAAGGAAGGTCATCTCCTTGGCGGTGGTACCATCGATAAGAGCGGCTGATTTACTTCAGAAATTTTTTCGAGATCAGCCGGTCAATTGAAAACTTCCCACTCCCTTTCAGCATTACAATAAGTGCCAACCCAAGAGCAAGAAGGTGAAACTCAAATCCCTCTCCTTTTTGAGTCCCCATCCAGTTCATAAAAAACCCATTTTTTAAGTGAACCATAAATATGGCCCCATTCATGACCATAAAAATCCCCAGAGCCATGAATCTTCCGATAAAGCCAAACAAAAGGGCCAGAGCCCCCAGAGATTCAGCCATTATCACCAGAAATGCTACCAAAACCGGCATACCTGAAGAGGTGAAAAAATTCATGGTACCGGAAAAACCATGTCCTCCGAAAAGCCCCAGCAGTTTTTGAGCCCCATGAGGAATAAAAACGACAGCCAGTGTAATACGAGCAATAGAGAGACCAATTGCATCTTCTGTACTAAAGATTTTTTTAATTAAATCTTTCATGACACCCTCCCTGTATTCATAATTTATATAACAGGTAGCACTATAGGGTTGCCGAACAGGAATCATGTTACGATAATAATTGGATTTTTTAGAAGGAAGTTTAGTCAGAAAGGTCCTCAGTATCATTTTTCTCAATAGTGAACCCGGTATACCCATAAACGAGGGATACAAGGGGTGTCAGAATATTAAGAAAGGCATAGGGAAGATAGCTGAAGGTTGGAACGCCCAGGGTTGATGCCATAAAGGCTCCACAGGTATTCCAGGGTACCAGGGGTGACGTAATAGTCCCTCCGTCTTCGAGAGCCCTGCTGAGATTTTTATTCTTCAGATTCTGCTGCTGGTAAGCCTCACGGTACATTCTTCCAGTAATAACAATTGAAAGATACTGCTCTGAAGCAAGGATATTGGTCAACAGTGCGGTTCCCAGGGTTGCCGCGATAAGGTTGCCGGTTCCCCGAACACCCTTCAGTATTCCCTCGGCAATACTCCCCATCATACCGCTCCCATCCATGATTCCGGCAAAAAACATCGCAGATATTATCAGCCAGATAGTATTGAGCATGGCAGCCATGCCGCCTTTATTAAGAAGATTATCAACTTCTTTAATACTGGTACTCGACTTAAACCCCGAAGCTGCAGTCTGCAGACAGGTTTTCAGTTTTATTAAAGCGGGAGAGAGCTGCTGCGAATGAGAGCCTTCAGCCATGATACCCGACTGAAAGATAAGCGCAAAAATTACTCCGATAATGATTCCGAAAAGTATTGCCGGAATAGCGGGAACCCGTTTTACCATGATACCGATTGTCAATACAGGAGGAATCAGCATATAAATATCAGTGTTAAACCGTGCCTTGATAGCACCGGTAATAATCTCAATTCTTCCCGCGTCATAGGCCCCGTAGTCACCAAAAAAACCAATAATCAGAAACAGTATAAGCGTAATTACCAGAGCCGGAGTAGTGGTATATAACATATGCTTGATATGCTCAAAGAGATCCGATCCGGCCATGGATGAAGCAAGATTTGTTGTCTCAGAAAAAGGAGAAAGTTTATCGCCGAAATAAGCCCCTGAAATGATAGCCCCCGCTGTCATGCCGAGATCTATCCCCATTGCCTGTCCGATTCCGATAAGGGCGACACCGATGGTCCCGGCTGTCGACCAGGAACTCCCGGTAGCAAGGGAAACAATTGCGGCGATTACACAGGCGGTAAAAAGAAATATTGAGGGGCTCAACAGCTTCAGGCCCCAGACAATTATTGCAGGAACGATACCGGAAAGAATCCATATTCCAATCAGGGCCCCGATGAAAAGAAGGATTAAAACCGGCTTCATAACATCACCAAGGGTCTCAATGACATGATCTTCAAGCTCCTTCCATGAATGCCCATGGGTCAGGGCAAAGACTGCGGCAAAGGCTGCCGCAAGGATCAGGGAAGCCTGAACCGGGCCGCCGGTAGCCTCATCACCGAATAGTACCACTGTCGTAATCAGCGCCACAACCAGAAAGAGTACCGGCATAAGAGACATGATAAGAGAAGGGGTTCTACCGGATAATTTTTTTTCTCGAGTCAAATTGATTTCCTTTTGAAGTATACAGAAAAGGTTTCTTTATGCCCCCCGGCATGTCAAGAACCTTTAATCTTCATCTTTTTTATTGTACTTCAGGGCGTGGGGATGGGATCTCTTATAGACCTTTTTCAATCCCTCGGTTGTCGTGTGGGTATATTTCTGGGTGGTAGAGAGAGACTTGTGACCCAGGAGCTCCTGGACCGCCCTCAGGTCTGCCCCTTCATTGAGCAGTTCTGTGGCAAAACTGTGACGAAAGGTATGGGGACCAATTTTTTCGATAAGCCCTGCCTGACGTATCCGCTTAACTACAAGGTAAAAGATTCCCCTTTCTGTCAACCGGTCACCCCGGTTATTGACAAAAAGCGGCTCTGAGAGCCCTTTGAAACGCTCCCTCCTTACCTTGAGGTACCTGGAGACAAACAAAACTGCATCATCGGTAAGAAAAACATAACGCTCTTCTCTTCCTTTACCATAGACTTTCAGGCGCTTTTCTTCGAGGTCAAGGTTCACCACTGAAGCCCCTGCCAGTTCTCCGACACGGCAGCCTGTGGCATACATCGTCTCAAGAAGGGCCCGGTCCCGGTAATCAAGAAAAGTCTCAAGGGGAAAGTCCAGAATAGAAAGAACTTCTTTGTTATGGAGAAACTTCGGGAGTCTTTTGCGTTTTTTAGGATAAAGAATCTTTAAGGCGGGATTTGTCGAAATAATGTCATGACGAAAAAGAAAGCCGAAGAAGGTACGAATAGATGCTACCTTACGCTCAATTGATGACTTTTGGAGTCCCCGGTCATAGCTGTATTCGAGAAAGCTTCGTATATCATCCCGGCCGATTGAAGCAACCGTGACTTCTCCATCTTCGAGGGTCACGTTTACTTCGTAATTCCAGTCAGATGGCGGGGTATACTCTCCCAGGAGAAAAAGTGAAAATTCATTCAGGTCACGACTGTAGGCTTCCCTGGTTTTTGGAGCGGCGTTTTTTTCAACTTCCAGCCAGGTCAGGAAAGCATCTATCTCATGTATCATGGTTCCGGATCTGTCAGTTCTTCTCTTCTTCGTCGAGGAGTTCTACCCGGTAATCACACCCTTCCTGCAGGCAGTGAAGATCTTCACCACGCCCCCGTATCTTCTTTTTAAAGAGCAGACTTTTACACTTGGGGCATTCTTTATCAGCGGGAGTATCCCTGGTAACAAATTCACAATCAGGATAAGTACTGCAGGAATAAAAACTTCCTCTTCCCTTTTGAGAAGTTCTTTTTACCACATCGCCGGTTTCACAGGCAGGGCATTTACCCAGGGGAAGAGATTTTGCATTTCTGCATTCAGGGAAGCCTGAACAGGCAAGAAAAAATCCGAATTTTCCGAGTTTCTTCATCATCATGCTTCCGCATTTTTCACATACCAGGTCTGTTTCCTCGTCAAGGATACCCTTCATTTCTTCAATATCCTGTTCAGCCTGTTCGACATTTTTAATAAAGGGCGGATAAAATTCTGCCAGCATATCAACCCAGCTTGATTGTGCATCTTCTATCAAGTCGAGCTTGTCTTCCAGATCAGCAGTAAAGTCAACGGAAACAAAGGAAGGAAAGTGCTCGACCATTATAGTATTGACCAGTTTACCGAGAACAGTGGGCACCAGCTGCCTGCCCGATCTCGTCACGTAGTAGCGACGGATAAGGGTATTGATCGTAGGCGCGTAGGTGGATGGTCTTCCTACCCCTGATTCTTCTAAAAATTTAACCAGTGACGCGTCATTGAAACGGGGCGGCGGACTGGTAAAATGCTGTTCGGGAATAATCTCTTCAACATCAACAGTATCGCCTTTATCAACCGGCGGAACAACCTTCTTTTCGGTTTTTTCAGCCTTTTCAAGTACCGCGAAACCGCTAAAGAGTACCTTACTTCCGTTTGCCCTGAAAAGATACTGATCCTTTTCAAGGTTAAGAGAAGTCGTTTCCGATACTTCAGGAGTCATCTGTGAAGAAACAAAGCGCTTCCAGATCTGGTCGTAGAGACGGAACTGGTCCCGGGTCAACTTGGATTTCAATGACTCAGGAGTCATGTTTACATCCGTAGGCCTGATAGCCTCGTGAGCATCCTGGGCGCCTTTTTTATTCTTATAGGTATTAGGGGTTTCCGGAAGGTAACCCTCATCATAATTATCACTGATATAAGACCGAACCGCTTTCATTGCAGTATCTGATACCCTGGTTGAGTCAGTACGCATATAGGTGATAAGGCCGACAGGGCCTTCTTCGCCAAGCTCAACACCCTGGTACAGCTGCTGAGCGATCATCATGCTTTTCTGTGATGTATAGCCGAGACGGTTAGCCGCGTCCTGCTGCATTTTACTGGTGATATAAGGGGCCTGGGGCTTACGTCGGCGCTCCTTAACCTTTCGCTCCGTTACTGTAAGCTGCTGGCCGGCAAGGGCCTCACGAACGGCAGCAGCAGCGTTTTCTTCAGTGATTTCAGCTTTTTCACCATCTATTGAGTGAAGGGCGGCGTTAAACTTTTTCTTTCCCGCCAGGCACTGGGCTTCAATTGTCCAGTATTCTTTAGGGATAAATCCGTCTATCTCACTTTCCCTTTCACAGATAACCCGAAGGGCAACAGATTGAACACGACCCGCGCTGAGTCCCCGTTTCACTTTCTTCCATAGAAGAGGGCTGATATTGTAGCCCACAATCCTGTCAAGAATCCGGCGGGCCTGCTGGGCATTAACCATATCTATGTCAATTTCCCGCGGATGATTTATTGCTTCTTTAACTGCTGTTTCGGTAATTTCATTAAACTCAATACGCTTGATATTATCATTTTTAGGGGTCAGGGCATTGGAAAGATGCCATGAAATTGCTTCTCCCTCCCGGTCGGGGTCAGTGGCAAGAAGTACAAGGGAAACTTTTCCGGCGAGCTTTTTCAATTCATTGAGAATCTTTGCTTTTCCACGGATTGTTATATAATCAGGTTTAAAGTTGTCTTCCACATCTATGGCGAGACGTGACTTGGGAAGATCTATAATGTGACCAACCGATGAGGAAATAATATAATCGTCCCCAAGATATTTATTAATAGTCTTTGCCTTGGATGGTGACTCAACAATAACAAGGGTGCTCGGTTTTTTTTTCATACTTTATTTCCTGTAACAGCTTTCTGTTATCCTCTTATTGAACAGCTTATCACACTAGAGTTACTGCTTGACCATAATATATACCCTTTAAATTTTTAGAGTTCTTATGGTCTCATTATGTCAACGCCATTAAAAGTCACGATTTGTCAAACATTTCTTTAATCTTCCCCTCAGGTTCCCATTTCAAAAGAAGAAAAAGAAGCCCCCCAAGGGCACAGATAATGAGAAGGAAGATAAAGATTCTCTCTCCAGTATAGTAGATGTGGGCGTCAAAGGCATTATCAAGGTGAAGAACGCCGATAATTTCTCCGTTTTTTGCCTTTTTGTGACAAAATCCGCATCTATTATCAGCTTTAAGGGGCAGTAAGGAAGAAAACCGATTCATGCTTATTGATGATACAACGGTATCTTCATTTTTTTTCAGATACGCTGAGACATCACTCTCAATATCCTGTTCCTTTTCTCCCGGGGAAGTCACCAGCTGGCCGCGGCGGTTATAGACTTTTCCTTTAATATTATGGTCAGCCTTAAGATTCTTCAAAAACAGCCATGCCGCTTCACTGCGGCCATGAATTTTAATTTCAAGAAAAGCATCCCGAATTACCTCCTGATTTTGACGGATTTCCTTAAAATACCCGGATTCATAGACAGGGTACAGCTGATCCGCAAAGGGAGGAAGAGAAAAAATCTGAAACATCGAGACAATAATAAGAAATAAAATTATAATAAAAAATGAGAGCTTAACTTTCATATAGCGGCCCTGCCCCTTTTAATGTATTCAATACTGTTTCCCCGCCTCAGGATCTCCCCATCGAGCTCCATGCAGAGTAGAATTTCCTGCAGCTCACTTGAAGAAGCCTTAAGCTTTCTGGTGAGGGCATCCACATTGGATTGCCCTTCCCGAAGCTCATGCTGCACACGCCCCCTGAGACCGGTATGGGTTACTTCCTTAAAATCCAGATAGAGCTCTTCATGGCCTTCTGCTTCCCGGGAAGCAGAAGGCCTGTCATCCTCTTCCCCGCCCTTCTGCCAGCCCAGGGACTGAAGGATATCATCTGCGCCTGTCACCAGGAGAGCCCCCTCCTGGATAAGGCGGTGGCAGCCGTGGTAATTTTCATCAAAGGATCTTCCGGTACAGGCAAATATATCACGATTCTGGTTCAGGGCATATTCTGCGGTAATCAGGGCGCCGCTTCGCTTCGGCGCCTGTACCACCAGGGTGCCCTGGCTTATGCCGCTGATAATACGGTTTCTCTTAACAAAGGAAAACTTCCCCCCATAAATTTTTGGAGGATATTCTGACACCAGGCATGAAGCCCGGTTATTCAGAACAGCCTGGTAGAGATCCCGGTTCGCCGAGGGATACATAATATCAAGACCATTGGCCGTTACACCAACAGTGCGTCCCTCTTCTTTAAGTGCTCCGAGGTGGGCAGCCCGGTCTATTCCCGCGGCCATTCCGCTCACAATGGTACATCCCGCCCGTGCCAGCTCCCGGGAGAGCCTGTCAGCCATCTCAGCGCCCTCACGGTCGGGTTTCCGGGTCCCCACTACAGCAAGGTTCCGGGACCCGACAGGTTTCCCAATACGGTAGAGAACAAGGGGCGGACGGGATATTTCCCTCAGGAGAGGAGGATACTCCCGGTCGAGAAAGGTGTCTATTTCTATATTTCTGCATGATGCCTCATGCAGGATGGCAGAGGCGGCGGTAATTGCGCTGCTTGAGTATATTTTTGCTACATAGTCGATAGCCGTCGGTTCGCGCCGGGCAAACACCTCTTCGGCAAGGGCTTCGGCGCTGAGGGCCCGTGAAAAGAGGTCCCAGAAGCCCTTCGATGCCGGTTCACTCATAACAGATAAAGCCAGAGCTGATAGTTTTTCTTTCTGATTTTCCATTATATACTAGCGGGTGAGTTCAAGCTGAATCCGGCTTATATTTTCTTTACAGTTTTTCTTCATCTGATCCATTACCGGCGAATCAGGTTTTTTCTCAAGATCACTGTAAAGGCTTTCATAAATGGCAAGGGCCCGGGCAGGGTTGCCCACAGAGTACCTGAAATTACCCAGGGCAAATCTACCCTGAAAGAAGTCAGGCTCTTTTCGAACCAGTATTTCGAGGCGCTTTATCGCCTCCTGGGGGTCCTTTTTTAAATAAAAATAGAGAATCGCAATCCCGTATTCCGCATCTATGAGATTCTTATTCTTTTCAAGGGCCCGGTTGTAATGAAACAGGGCCATACCGGTATCCTTTTTCGATGAGAGCTCCTGGGCCCGGTTGGCGTATGCCTGGCCGAGCATGTAATGAGTCCGCGCCCCTCCGCTTCCGTAGCCGATTGCTTTGCTGAGGGCCTTGATGGCTGGAGTCCAGTCTTTTCTCTTAAGAAGCTTTTTCCCCAGTTTTTCGTAGGCGTTACCCGCTTTTTCTGATGATTCAAGATGATCCTTGAACCGCCTTTCAGCGTCATCAGCCTCTTTTTGTAAAACTTCCACCCGGCCCTGGCGTACTTTTTTAACCGCCCCGGGGAGAAACAGTGTATCAAATCCGAAAAAGTAGCCTGTCAAGCCAATGGAAAGGATTATTATCAGTGGAAGTATCAATTTTTTCATATTCAGTTCCTTACTGGTATTCGGTGAGAGACAATAAGCGGTTGCCTCTCCCCCTGTATATATTTACGAATAAAACCGCGGTAAATTGAAATATTTTTACTCATAACCGGGAAAAAAATTCAAGAGACAAAAAGCCTTGAGAGAACCCGATGCCACTACTGTGAAAAATTAACACTCTAATATATCTAATTTTTATTGACAAGGAAGTCTTTTTTGTGATAGCAGTCTCTGAGAGCAATATAATCATGAAAACAAAACTATTACCAATATTTTTTCTCATCGGCCTCGCCTTTGCTTCCCATAAAGCAATGGCCGGAGAAATCCTGCTCCTTTCAGAAAAAGACGGAAGCGTAACAGCTGGTCAGGCCATGGATACCCTCGAAGACCCCCGGGGAGAACTGACTCTAAAAGATGTTCTTTCCCCTGAGTTTAAAAGGAAGTTCAGGCCCACCAAAGGCGCCATCCCAAACTATGGATTTACCGATTCAGTCTACTGGGCCCGGTACACGGCAAAAAATACTTCCGCAAAAACCCATGAATATATTCTGGAAGTCGGTTTTCCCCTTATAGATGATCTTCAGATCTATGTCCAGACTCCCGACAAGACCATTGGCAAGTGGCCCCGATACCGCCTGGGACGAGAGCATCTCTTCAACAAAAGATCTGTGTACCACCGAAACTTTATCTTCCCTGTCACAATTCCCCGGGGTAAAAGCCGTACCATATACATGAGAATCCGCACAGCGGACGGGATGATATTCCCCGCAGCTTTCTGGAAAAGAAAGCCCTTTGCCCGGTATATTCAGCATGAACAATTCTTCTTCGGAATATACTACGGCATCATAATAGTCATGATTCTCTACAACCTGTTTATCTTCATTTCCGTGCGGGATAGAAACTATCTCTACTATGTTTTGTATATTTCAGCCTTTGGGCTTTTTCAGATGGCCATGAACGGCCTCGCGTACCAGTATCTCTGGCCGAACCTTTCATGGTGGGCCATTCATGCCAACCCTGTACTCATTGGTTTGAGTGTTCTCTTTGCCACAAACTTTTCCATGAATTTTCTTGAGACGAAAAAATACACGCCCCGTATACACCGGGGATTCCAGGTTCTCATGGGGCTTTCAGCCCTTCTGACCATAGCTTCATTTCTTGTTAAATACCGGATTACCATCACACTCGGACAACTTCTTCCGCTCAGTGCGGTCTTTATGGCCATTCCTGCGGCTATTTACTGTTACCGGGGCGGCAACCGGGCGGCACGCTACTACCTGGTTGCATGGTCTTTCTTTCTTATTGGAATTATACTTTCGACGCTCCGGGTACTTGGCCTCATCCCCCATCATTTTATCACCGAGTACGGCCTCCAGATCGGTTCAGGCCTCGAGATGGTGCTTCTTGCCTTTGCCCTGGCTGACCGGATCAATATCATCAACCAGGAAAAAAAAGAAGCTCAGGAAAAAGAGATTGAGGCTCAGCAGCTGATGGTCGACAACCTCCAGCGCTCACAGAGCCAGATTGAAGCTGCCAATACCAAGATCAGCCTTTCAGAAGAAAAGTACCGTCTCCTTGTAGAGGGATCGAGTGATATAATTTTTTCCCTTGATGAAAACTTTAATTTTATTACCGCCAACAACGCAATGAAGCATGAATTAAAGATTCTTCCCGAAGAGCTTCAAAATATGAACTTACTCGATATAATCCATGAAGACGAAGAAGACAATAATCTCGCCAGACAGCTGGCAGAAAGAAAACTGAAAGATTTTGCCAGCAGCAGGGAGCCCCTCAACTTTAAATCAAGCTTCTACAGCACCCGCTCTATTGAACCGAAAGAAATGCAGGTTCACCTTGAATATCTTAATATAAAAGGTAAAAACGAGATTCTCGGAAAGGCCTCAAATGTTGTCGAAGACGTCCTTCTCCGGTACTTCCAGGAAGAACGGCAGAAATACGTCATATCTAATTACCTCACCAGCGCGGAAGAAATTACCCACAGGCTCACAAGAAATCTTCAAAAGTTTCTAGAAATAAAAGAAGTAACATTTCTCAGAATCGCGCTCCGTGAAATCGTTATAAACGCTATTGAGCATGGAAATCTCGGCATAACATTTGAAGAAAAAAGCGATGCCATTGAATCAGATCAATACTTCAGCTTCATAAATGAGCGGCAGCTTGATCCTGAAAAGAAAAATAAGAAAGTTAACATTGAATACAGTCTTGATGAGCGCCGTGTCGCCTATATCATCACTGATGAGGGCATGGGATTTGATCATAAGCAGGTGATCCAGAACAGTGCGGACAAGGCCAATGAAGCAATGCTGAGTCACGGCCGGGGAATTGCCATGGCAGCCAATGTATTTGACCGGGTCATTTACAATGATAACGGCAACCAGGTCATGCTGATTAAATATTTTGATACCGCGGATGTACCGGTTTCAGAAGAAAAATTAACTGTGTAAGAGGCTCATATCCCTGTGGCAGGTTTTCCCGCTTCACTGTGAGATTGCAACCCCCATCTTCCCAATAAATTGCTTGCTTTATAAAAAGATAGTCAAATTGTTGACTGATTGCTTGAGAAACAACCCGGGAGAGCAGCCTTCTCCCGCTACCAGGAAACCAATAGATGATTAAGATTACTGAGAATAAACAGAATGTACACCATATAGTCTTTGATGACGACAGGGAGCTCTACCTTGTTGGTACGGCCCATGTTTCACTCCAGTCCGTTGAACTGGTTGAAGAGACAATCAATGAAATAAACCCCGACACGATCTGCATTGAGCTCGATGACAAACGCTACAACAGCATCATGAACAAGCAGAAATACGAAGACCTTGACATTGTCAAAATCATCCGGGAAAAACAGCTCTTCTTCTTTATCGGGCAGTTTATCATGGCTTCATACCAGAAGAAAATCGCCGAAAAAACCGGCAGCCGCCCCGGTATGGAATTCAAAAGGGCAATTGAGTTAGGGGAAGAAAAGGGCGCCGTGATGGTTATGGCGGATCGTAACATAGGAACCACCCTGAAACGGGCATTCCGCCTTACTCCCTTCTGGGATAAAATGAAATTTCTCGGCAGCCTCTTTGTTGCCGATGATGACGATTTTGAAGACCTGGACATCGAACAGCTGAAAGAGCATGATGCCATAGAACGAATTGTAGGAAGTTTTGAAGATGAACTTCCTGTCACAAAAGAAGTTCTGATTGATGAGCGCGATCGATATCTTGCCTCAAAAATATGCGAAAACCTCGGGGAAGTTACTGTCGCAGTAGTTGGCGCCGGCCATGTTCCAGGAATGTTAAAGCAGTTTGACGCGCCCCTGACACCTGAAGCCCGTGAAGAAATTGAATTCATTCCCCTTCCTTCAAAAGCAGGAAAAATACTCCCGTGGATCATACCAGCGATAGTCCTTGGAGCTTTTGCCTGGGGCTTCTCAAGCGGCAGACGTGATGTTGCCCAGGACGCTATCATCTACTGGGTTCTGGCAAACGGCATTTTGACATCCCTGGGCTGTATTATCGCCCTTGCCCATCCTCTCACGATTCTTTCTGGATTCCTTGCCGCCCCCATCACCAGCCTGAATCCTACCATAGGCGCGGGTTTCGTAACCGGTATTGTGCAGACCTTTGTCAACAAACCGACATTAAGTGATTTTGAAGAGATACAAAACAGCAAATTTTCCATGAAGCTTCTCTGGAAAAACAGAATATTCAGAATATTCATGGTATTCTTTTTATCTTCAATCGGTTCGTCTGTCGGTACCTTTGTCGCCCTTGGCCCATTGTACCGGCTTTTTTCCCAGTAGCTTTCCCCGGCGGGCCGTGACAAAATTTCTGTTATTGCTGGCTTTAGTTAACCGAATGCTGTTCCATATTTATGCATATAAAATTCTTCTGCCATGGAGCCCGGTGCTATGAATGAAAGTACTTCAATGATTCTAAAAAGTATCGATGTACTCTTCCTCGTTCTCTGGGGGGCCTACGAACGCATTTCCGCCATCCAGAAAGAAAAAAAACATGCCGGCTTAAAAGACAGGGATAAAAACAGCCTGATTCTATTTTATATAACTATTTTGCTCGGATATTTTGTCGGTGTCCCCCTGGCCTTTACACCTTACGGAAAGATTACCCTCTTCTTCCCATACCTGCATATCATTGGATTTATTATCACTGCAGCCGGCCTGGCAATACGCCTGACCGCCATCAAGACCCTTGATAAGCACTTTACCTACACGGTAAAGATTATTGACAATCATGAGCTGATTACCTCGGGAATATACTCCCGTGTAAGCCATCCCGCCTATTCGGGGCAGGCGCTGATATTTCTCGGCACCGGCATCGCCTTTTCGAACTGGCTTTCTTTATTGCTGCTTTTCGTGCCGAATTTCATCGCAGCCCTGTACCGCATTGCTGTCGAAGAAAAAGTCCTCTCAGATCATTTTTCAGATAAATATAAAGAATACAGCAAAAAAACAAAATTGCTGATACCATGGGTTTGTTAACTCTCTCCATCAAAAAATAATTCAGGACAACAGCCATGGGACAGGATCTGGAAAAAATTAAAAACACCTACAACGCGGTAGCAAAGGAATATTCAAAAAACTTTTTGAATGATCATGCCGCAAAACCGATGGACAGGGAAATGCTTAAGCGCTTTACCGATGAAATCAGCGTTCATGAACCAGTCTGGGATTTCGGGTGCGGTACCGGGCAAACCGTGAAGTATCTCCAGTCTCTCGATCTCCATGTTTCGGGACTCGACCTGTCAGAGAAAATGCTTAAAGAGGCCCGGGCCCTTAACCCGGAACATGACTTTCTAAATGGCAACCTTCTTGACCTTAACTTTAATGATGATTCAATTGCCGGCATTGTGTCCTTTTACGCCATGGTGCACTTTACCGAAGACCAGGCGCTGACTTCCTTTCAGGAAATTTTTCGCGTCTTGAAACCCGGAGGGCTGCTCCTGTTCACTTTTCATGTAGGCAAAAAGACCATTCTTCTTACTGAGTTTCTTGGGCAAAAAATAGATATTGATTTTATGTTTTTCACAACTTCCTTTATTACTGACTGCCTTGAAGAGACAGGATTCAAAAACATTGAGACTTACGAAAGGGATCCCTACCCTGATGTTGAATACCAGAGCCGAAGGGCCTATCTCTTTGCACGAAAGCCTGAATAGCTCAAAGGCCAAAAGTGTGGTGCCCACTCCCCAGCTTTAAACCGCCTGAGATAAACTTCCTTTCAAATTAAACAAAAATTAATATTATATCCGCCTAACATATTGTTATTTTTAAAAGAGTAAATATTTAACCATTGACTTTTTGACTCTTTTACATTAAAGCTATATCAAACAATACAGATTTAACCCGCCTCAGGGATATGGAGAGGCCCATGGAATTGAAACGCAAAAAGATTCTCGTCGGTGTCGGTTTACTGTCTTTTGTTTTTCTCCTGGTAGTATTCGGCCCGTCGGGCATTTACTACAGTACCTCAACCCCTGATTACTGCGGAAGCTGTCATGTTATGGACGACAAGCATGAGCAGTGGTTCCTCTCCGGTCTCCATAGAAACATCACCTGCGTAGACTGCCATCTTCCGAATAACAATTTTGCCAATCACATGCTCTGGAAAGGCATCGACGGCATGAAGGATTTTTTATATTTTCACCTGGCGATATTTTCTGAACCAATTGAAATCACCGGTCATGGAAAGAATACCGTAAGAAAGAACTGTATCCGCTGCCATGGAGAAATGGTCAGCCTGATAGATAATGAACGCAACTGCTGGGAATGCCACAGGCGCGTCAACCACCGGATAACTCCGGTAGCACATAAGTAACCTGTCCGTGGGAGGATGACATGCACAAAAAAGGTATTTTTATCTTTATCTCTGTACTTCTGCTTTCAGTAATCTGGTTCGCCTGCAGTCCATCGAATGTTGAACCGGTGAAGGTCGGCGGTATTGCCGACAATGAATTCGATCCTGAAGAATGGGGAAAAGTCTATCCCCTTGAATATGAATCATGGCTTAAAACAAAAGAACCTAAACCCGCGGATAAAAGCAAATACCGAAGGGGCTGGGACTCCGATGGTGTTGTCTACGACCGGCTCAGCGAGTTTCCCTTTGCCGCCCTGCTCTACAATGGCTGGGGCTTCGGCATTGAGTACAATGAACCCCGGGGGCACCAGTTCGCTGTGATCGACCAGATTGAAGTCGATGGTTCCCGGACGTCTCCCGGGGGCGTCTGCCTTGCCTGCAAGACTCCCTTTCATAAGTCTTATACTGAAAAGCACGGCATGAAATACCTGACTGCAAAATTCAATAATGCTCTTGATATGTTCCCGAAAAAATTAAGGGAAATGGGTCCCGCCTGTATCGACTGCCATGAGAACGATACCATGGGGATGACCACAAACAAAGCCCATATTGAAAAAGGTCTGGCCATGATTGGCAAAAAGGAAATGACCCGCCAGGAGCGTCGCATTCTTGCCTGCGCCCAGTGTCACATGACCTATTATGTACCAAGAGACCAAAAAGGAAAAGTCGCCGGCGACGTCATTCCACCCTGGACCGGCGGTAAATGGGGAGATATTTCTATTGAAAAGATCGTAGCTGATTTACGGACAGATTACAAACGCCTCGAGTGGAAGCAAAAGGTTACCGGTTTCCGAATGCCTTATATCCGTCACCCGGAGTTTGAGCTCTTTACCCGAAACAGCGTTCATTCAAACGCGGGACTTGCCTGTCCTGACTGTCACATGCCTTACAAACGGGTCGGCGCTCATAAGATATCAGACCACGATGTAACCAGCCCCATGAAGACTGACCTGAAAGCATGCGCACAGTGTCACACCGAATCGGCAACATGGCTCAAAAACCAGGTCATTGCCATACAGGACCGTACCGCTTCCCTGGTGATCCGTGCCGGCTACCAGACAGCAACAGTGGTAAAGCTCTTTGAAAAAGCACATCAGGCGCAGAAAGCGGGTAAAACCATCAATGGAGCCCTTTACAAAAAGGCAAAGGATCTTTACATGCGGGCCTTTCTCCGGGTTGTCTTTGTCAGCGCGGAAAATTCCATGGGATTTCATAATCCCACAGAATCAACAAGAATCATGGGTGACGCTATCGCCTTCTCTTCAAAGGCAGAAGCCCTCTTGAGGCAGGCGCTGACTGCCGCCGGTGTCGCGGTGCCCCTGGATGTTAATCTTGAGCTGAAAAAATATTTAAATGGCAGAGGAAAGAAAAAGCTGAACTTCAAAAGGGATCAGCTGGTTCCAGACCCCTTCGATCTGCAAAAACTGTTAATACCCGATTCAGCCCTCGGCTATTAACTTGAACAATCAGATGAATATAAAAAAAACCGCGGTTATGTAACCGCGGTTTTTTTTATGCTTCCCAGAGGTAGCTGTCGTAGAAGGGCACTTTGCGGAGGGTTATCCGGGAACCTGTTTCCAGTTCGATGCAGTCTTCTGTATGGGTAAATTTCTCTTCAACTGGACGATAACTAAAATAAGTATCACTCCCTGCATCAAATTTATCTTTAAATGAAAGGCTCACCATTTTCAGTTCATTCATCTTGACGGCGAATCCCCGGGGTGTCGTCACCAGGAATGCGGCTTCCTTTTCAGGGGCATCCTTTCCTTTTCGGGTTTTATATGTTACCGCGACTATCCCGTTGTTCAAGGCTGCAAGCTTACGGTAATATTTTTTTTCATTGCTCATAAATAATGTCATCTTCTTCCTCGGTTTATGTAACTGACAGGCATAATTGCATACTAATTATATCAATATGCAAAAATTAAAAGAGTACCCCTGGATTTCAAGAGTATTAATAAATTTTTCTGTATTTCAGGGAATCCCTGTATTATAATAATCAGGAACCATATCGAGCACAAGGAGCATTATAGATGAACAACCAGATAGTCACTTCAGGAATAACCTTTGGTACCGTCCTCGCCATTACGATCAGCTACAGCGCCAACCACTCAATTTTCTGGGCCATTATTCACGGTGTATTCAGCTGGATCTACGTGATATATTATGCCATTTTTTATTAGGCCTTCTTTACTTCAGCAGGGCGGCAGCCTCTTTATGGCCTCCCTTGAGGGCCCGGTTTACCGGTAAATCTCCGTAAAAATCCTTAGCTTTTTTGTCAGCCCCTTCTTTCAGAAGAATTGTTATTATATCAATACTTCCTTTGCCTGCCGCAGCGTGAAGGGGCGTTTCGCCGTCAAGGGCCTTCACATTTACCTGAGCCCCCCCGGCAATCAGCAGTTTCACCAGGTCACCATTTGACTTCTTTATCCCCAGGTGAAGAGGGTAATGACCAAAGGTATCTTTTTTATTTACATCCGCCCCCTTTTCGATAAGGAAAGCCGCAACCTTCAAAGAATCAGCCATAACCGCACCATGGAGAGGAGTCTTCTTATCATTTTCATTAACCCCGTTGACTCCCCCGACACTGGCGATGATAAGCTTTACCGCCTCCAGGTTTCCCGAAGAGGCTGCGGCATAGAGGAGAGTTTCACCCTGTTTATTTCGAGCGGACGCTGCTTTACCGGAAGCAAGATGACTTTTCAGGGCCTCAAGGTCATTTTTCTTTAAAACTTCAAAAATATCAACACTTTCTATTTTCTTTATTTTTCTTTTGGCAATCGCCTTTTTGACCTCTTCCTTCATAGTGACAAGAAGCTGATTGGTTTCTTCTTCGGTTAGAGAAAATGAAATCCTGGTGCCGTTTTTCATCTTCCTTGTTTTAATACGCCCGATTACCTTTTGAATTCTTATGAGATTTTTATTATCAACATCAAGCTTTTTCTTTGTCAGAGACCTTGAGAGCTTGTCTGCAAAGGGAATGATGAAGCTTACTCCTACAATAAAAAAATGATTCAGCATGGTCAAACGCTGGGCATCATTTTTATTTTTTCCGTACATTGAAAAGCTGAAAGTTATTTTTTTACGGAAAGCCCCCTCTGCAGTAACATACTGAAGATTGTAGAGGGACTTGATAAAGACATTTTGATCGAGACCACTTCCCCCCATCCCCTTTCCGATAGCCACGGTTTTCTTAAGCTGATTCTTCATCAGCCGGGCAAGGGGAAAGTAGAGAAACATATCGTATTTCTTTCTCTCCTTTAGAACCTTCATCAGACTTGGAGAGATAGTTTTCTTTTTGGCTTTTTTTGCTTTGAGATAACCCTCAACTAACTTTTTACTTCCAATCATGTAAAGATTGTTAATTCTGCAGAGCAGAAAACCGTCCTTCTTATCGATTTCATAGACCTTTTTCCCTGTGTATGTATAATGCTCAACCTTTTCCAGAGATTTTTTGAAATTGGGGATCTCTCCATCTCCTTCGATGAGAATCAAAAATTCCTTCGGCTGTTTCTTTTTCAGCTCAAGAGAATCGAATACGATGGCCACTCGTTTAAGTTTACTAAAAAAATCCTCAAAAATAGTTTTCTCCAGAGATTTTTTTCCCGCCTCATCATCAAAAAGCCTTAAAATTTCGTCACGAGAAAAACCATTTTTTTCCATATATTCCCGAAGGGTCTTTAGATTAAGAGTAACACAGGCATCGGTTTTTACAGGAATATACTGCATTTTACTAATCCAGCTGTTCTTCGCCGGTAATGGCTGCATAAGAGTCAGGATAAAAAATGAGGTTATAAACAGAAGAGTTTTTTTCATGGGAGCCTTTCGTTTTATATCAGAATGTTCCGGCGCGGGAAAAAGGGGCTCTTCCCTACCGGTTGTATGATGTCACTGTACCGTGAACCGGTAGTTTTTACAAGATAAATCTTTTTAAAAAACTATGGGTAAGGAAGTGAGAGCCAGCAAGCCAGCCCCAAAAAAACTTCCAAAAATAAAAATTAAAACTGGAAGTTTCTACCCAAAAAAGGTACTTTATAACAAAGGAGGAAAGCCATGGAAATTCAAAACATAAGCGGAGCTGATTCTGTCGCCCGGGGCTTTCACCCCGACCCCACTCCCCGTGAAGAAGTAAACACCAGGGAAGTTGAAGAGAGTATAGAGAATCGACCCTCCCCGGAACCTGAAAAGGGACAAAACATCGACACCCGTGCCTGAAAGTCTCAATGGCAGCCGGGTCACTTAATACAGTAAAAACTGCTTGCACTTTAAAGTCACTCACTGTATATAGAGGTAAACAGGATACAGGATACCTGAAATGAAAAAGATACTACTGTTAATCATCACCTTGAGCCTCTGTACGGGATGCATAAAGAAAGACAAAAGCCCATCCTTCAATCTCGATGAAACCGGCAGCGGTCATGGAAGCGCTGACAAGACAAATACCGTACTCTATCAGAACCGGGATCTTTCTAAGTAGAATCAACTTTTACTTCATGCCCTTTTATCCACATACTATTCAGACTACACAGCAGGAAAACGTATATGCTCACACTGATTGAAAAATGGCTCTTTGCTTATCTTCCCGATACGCAGTTCACCTTTATTTTTTCACGGGTAATTCTTCTCTTTGCCGTTACCATCATCGCCTTTCTGGCTAAATACCTTTTGAAAAAATTTTTTCACCGGCTGATAATTAAAGCAGTAGAAAAGACCAAAAACACCTTCGATGACCACCTGGTTGAAGCGGGAGTAATGCGTCATTTATACCAGATGATTCCCCTTACCATTATTTACTTCAGCATCCATCAGATATTCAATTCAGGCAATATGGCCGGGATCGCCCTTGAGCGGCTTCTCATGTCAATAATAGCTGTAGTGGTCATCCTGACTATCAATAATGTCCTTGATGCCATTGAGAGTTACTATCAGGGTTTTGATGTTTCCCGTACCACGCCAATTAAAAGCTACCTGCAGCTGGCTAAAATTTTTCTCGTGGTCATGACCCTTGTCTTTGTCATATCGACTCTTATCGATAAGTCTCCCTGGGGAATCATCAGCAGTATCGGCGCCATGACCGCCATCATACTTCTGATATTCAAAGACTGGATACTCGGTCTTGTTGCCAGTATCCAGATAAACACAAATGACCTGGTTAATATCGGTGACTGGATCGAAATGCCGAAGTACAATGCCGATGGCGACATCATTGACATCTCCCTTCTCAATGTACGGGTCCGCAATTTCGACAAGACAATTACTTCTATTCCCACCTATGCCCTGGTATCTGAATCCTTTATCAACTGGAGGGGAATGAAAGAAACCGGGGCCCGTAGGATCAAACGGCGCATTTACATCGATATATCAAGCATCACCTTTTGCGATAACGAACTCCTTGCTCACCTGAAAGAATTCAATCTTTTAAAAGAATATATAAATGAAAAGGAAGTTGAAATCCAAGAGCATAATACCACCCGGGGACTCCCGGGCGTTGATTCACTTAATGGACGGCATTTGACAAATCTGGGTCTCTTTAGAAAATATGCCACCGAATACCTGGTACACCATGAACACATTGCCCATAACCTTACGCTCATGGTCCGCCAGAAAGAAGTTCAGCAGCATGGGCTTCCCGTTGAGATATATGCTTTTGTCAACGATACGGTCTGGCAGAATTTTGAGAATATACAGAGTGATATCTTCGATCATTTCTTTGCTATCATACCTCATTTCAACCTCTCCCTCTACCAGTCCCCTTCCGGCCGGGACTTGCAAGCCCTCAATACAGCTATCTCTTCAGAATAGCCCTCTTATTCCTGATCTTCTACCGCCGGCAGAGATCCTGGCGGTTTTTATATCTGCAGTCACATACATGCAAACCTTCAAAAAAGGCCATAAGCACCCCGCGTCCTCTTGAGTTCTACAGCAAAAAAATACCGTCTGATCGTTTTTTGCTTGCATTTTGGAAGTATTATTTGTATCTTATGGTTAATGGGAATAAATGGAGGAGAATGATATGAAAAATCTGAAGGATTCAGTAGCAGTTGTAACGGGAGCGGCTATGGGCATGGGCCGCAGTCTCTCAGAGCTGCTACTAAAAGAAGGCTGTCGACTTGCCCTTGTAGACATCAATGAGGCTGCTTTAAAAAAAACCGCCGAAGAACTCTCTTCGCTGGGAAACTGTGAAACCTTTATCTGCGACATTTCAGATCGAGAAAGCATCTCACGTCTTGCCGAAGATGTGATAAACAAAATGGGTGATGTTTCAATTCTTGTAAATAACGCGGGTATAGTAAAAGCAGGATCAATCGAAGAGATGGACAATGATACTATTGAAAAACTCCTCACCATAAATCTCACTTCTCAATTCTGGACAGTCAAAGCTTTTCTACCTTCTATAAAAAAGAAGCCTGAAGGCCATATTGTAAACTATGCTTCAGCCGGTGGGATCCTTGCTATACCCTGGATATCCGCATACTGCGCCAGTAAATTCGGCGTTGTGGGGCTTACTGACGCCCTGAGACAGGAAATGAAAAAGCTTAAGCTTCCGATAGGGGTCACCATGGTCTGCCCCAATACCGTCAGCACGGGAATGTTCGATGGATCAAAAATGGTAACGGGAACCAGTATGCTTTCTACTGATTCGGTAACAAAAAAAGTACTTAAAGCAATAAAGAAGAACAAAGCAATGATCGCGGTTCCCCATATACCGGTGAGAATACTCACACCGCTCTCAAAGGTACTGCTGCCCATCAAGGTAATGGACAGTTTAAATAAATTTCTCGGTATGTGGGACGCCAATGACACCTGGCAGGGAAGAAAATAAGGAACGGAGACAAGGCTATGAAAAAATTTAAAGTAATACTTATAGGCTTAGGAATTATTATGTTGTTGAACGGTATCCTTATGGGAATAAATATTCTTCAAAAGGGCATCGGGGGCTACAAGGGCGAGTCAATGCAAACGATCCTTGGTGTTGATCCAGCAACAGCGACCATTGATGATCTTAAAAAATTAGATAAGGCTCAAATCTTTCAGCTTTTTTACGCGGCAACCGCACCGGAGTTCGCGTCAATGAAGGGTGAATATAAAGCCAAAACACTTCCTCTCGGAATCATGGCGGCGTCAGCTGATTTTTTTACCCACAATTTTTTTGGTCCCGGACACTGGGAAGGCAAGGCATTCTTTCCCTTTGAAAAAATTAAGGGCTGGGGCTACAATCTTTTTAAAGTCTCTTCAGACGATAAAGTCTCTATCGCCCGAACAAGAAAAATGAATACCTATGTAGGAAAATCAACGATAGATGACCGTAACTCTTTCCATCTCGACTACAGTCCCTTCAACGGGGGCCTGGTGCACTCAATGCATGATGAGATCAGAAAGGTAAATGACCGGCTTTTTATATGCATGGGCCATATGGCAGCAGGCGGTGGTTCAATTAATCCGGCGCCATTCATCCTCCACGGAGAGCCCTCTCCATGGGTGGGGCCTGATAAGTAATCCCCATTCCCTGCCCCTTTCCGGGGCGGGGAAAACTTACATACAGGCAACCTCTTCCTTTTCCCTCTTCTCTAAAAATTTTACACAGGCTTCACAATTGAAATAATTTACAGCTGGACAGCGTATTCTGCATGGTTTTCAATTTCTTCAAAAAATAACGGATTATCTGATGAAATCATACTACCTGCAGCATGTCCCCTTTGAGGGGCCCGGTTATATCGAGACCCTGTGCCGCAACAGGGATATCTCTCTGAAACAGGCAGCCCTTTTCAGGGGTGACGCCTTTCCGTCCCCCGATGAGTTCGACCTTCTCTTTGTCATGGGAGGTCCCATGAGCGTCCATGACAGCAGGTTACATCCATGGCTTACGGCAGAAAAAAAGTTTATCGAAGCTTCTATCCGCACCGGAAAAACCATCATCGGAATATGCCTCGGGGCACAGATCATCGCCGATGTTCTCGGGGCCCCCGTTACCAGAAACAGGGAAAAAGAAATCGGCTGGTTTCCCGTAAACAAAACAGCGTCACCGGAGACACCCCCGGGGATTCTTCTACCAGAAAGCTTTTATGCCTTCCACTGGCACGGTGAAACCTTTGGTATTCCTTCCGGGGCCCGCCGCCTCGCTGAAAGCGAAGCTTGTGACAACCAGGCATTTATATACAAAGAGCATGTTCTTGCCCTCCAGTTTCACCTTGAATCAACAGAAGCCTCAATACAGGAAATTCTTATAAATGGTGCCGCTGACCTTGAAAACAGGCCCTGGGTTCAAAGCCACGAAGAAATCAGTGACCCGGCTCACATCCCCGAAAGCAACATTCTCATGGAAGAGATTCTTGAATCTTTAACAGTGAGCTGACTGCGGGGTCATCGCTATTAAAATATTTTTGTAAATTTGCTTGTCAGCAACTCAATCTGCTGATAATATACTGGGTAACTGTTTTATGTACCTTTGCCAACAACAGCAGGAGAGGTGTATAAAACCCTCATACAATATTTAAAGGAATGGTGATTTTATGAAGCGTTTAACTGTTCTCCTTGTTGCACTTCTCTGTATTGGCAGTATCGGAATTTCAACCCCTACCCAGGCACGGGACAAGCATACCGGGCTGCTTCTGGAAACAATTGGAGTGCTATCCGCCCAGGGAGTCTACCTCACCTACACATCTATTGGAACCCTGGCAGATAATCACTCAAAGGGAAACTATAAAGATGACTTCTCTGTAAAACTTCTCAATGAGTATAATGCACTCAGCCGTTCATCAATGAAGCAGCTGAACAAACTTCTTTCTTCCGGCGTGTTAGGACAGACTGATGTTACCTTTGTTGCAAGACTCATTCAGACCTTTGAGCTCCTTACCGCCCAGGCCAATGGCTACAAAAATTATATCCTGACAAAAAATAAGGCCCACCTGAAAATCTATTCAGAAAAACGGCGTGACGCCTGGAGGAATATTGCTGATCTACTTGGACTCAAAAAATAGAATCAGCATTACCGCACCAGCCAGCATCAACAGCGCTCCCGCGAACCGGGAGCGCCAGTTTCTTTCCTTAAAGAGAACCACACCAAAGACAACTCCGATGAGCATCTGCAGAAGCGTCAGGGCCTTCACGTAAATCACATTTGCAGCCACATCTTTTGCCCACTCAATGCCGAGCATCTGAGAATAAAAAGCTATGATGCCGAAAAGTCCCTGTACGGCAAGATGCCATTTCTCATTTTTCAGTTCCCGTATATATCCCGGGGCCTTTTTGAAATTCAAAAACATTGTCAAAAAGAGAAACACCGAAAAAAGGTTCCAGTAAAATGAATAGGCAAAGGCGCCCCCTCCGGCAGAATCTATGGCCACCCGGTCGAGGGTTGTAGTAAATCCGTAAATAAAAGCGACCCCGAGAAACATGAGACCCCCTCGGTTTTTAAGAAGAGAAAGAAAAGGCTGGAGAAAGGAAGTTTTCCCTTCGAGGCCGATAACATATGCCCCGCAGGAAAGAATAACAATCCCCCAGAGAGACCTGCCTGTCGGGATCTCCCCGAAAATCAGGTAGACACTTATCAGCATAAAGAAAGGAATAAATGACATGAAAGGAAGTGACTCCGATAGATCATACTTCTTGACGGCATGAAGCTGTAAAAGTGACGCAATTGCCGTAAAGCCTGCGGTGACAGCTATTGTTTTCCAGAAAAGAATACTGTCAGTAACCGCAAGGCTGTTAAAAGCCAGCAGGGGAAGAAGAAAAAGAAAACTGAAAAAACGCCCGGAAAGGGCAAGGACCACGCTGCTGACATGGGGAAGAAAGCGCTTAATATATACAAAGCGAAGGGCGAAAAAAAGAGCCGCGTTCAAACTTGCAAGTACCCACATGAAAAACTCCAGCTATACTGTCAAAGTCCACGGGAATCTTCATCCCGCATCATCCGCTTGTCACCGGTAGCCAGGACATGATCAATAGTCTCGATCATCGTTTTTTTGTCCTTTTGCAGCATCCCGTTGACAGGAAGATAATTAGACGCATGAATACCTACAAACCGCATTTTCTCAAGAGAAATATTTTCGATAATGATTTTCATTTCTTTCAGGGTTTCCATTGGATCAAGCACAGTAAATTCTTTTTTTTCAACCTGACGGTAGAGCACTGTTCCTGGAACCGGCGTTACAGTCAGGGCGGCTAAATACTTCGGATTCATCGCGTTGGTTATCGCTGCAGTGTCCCGGGCATGCTCTTCGTCAGCAGTAGATTTTCCCCCAAGACCAAGGAGTACCATCGAAGAAAGGTTCATTCCGGATTCGACAAGCATCTGCCCTGCCCTCAGCATCTCTTCAGCCGACACGCCCTTCTTTATCTTCTTGAGGAGACGGTCATTTCCCGTTTCAACGCCCAGGTAAGCCTTAGTCAAACCAGCGCTGCAGAGTTTTCTTAAATCTTCCTCTCCCTTATCAAGGGTGCTCTGAGGCCCTACATATGAACCGACATGCCTGAGGGAGGGAAAGGTATCAAAGAGTTTCTTTAATATTTTCAAAAGCATTTCTGTTTCTATTGCAATAGCATCCCCATCAATGAGAAAAACCTTTTCGATATCACCATGATGAGCGGCAGCGGCATCAATATCTTCAAATATTTCTTCGATCGACCGTACCCGATATTTTTTATCCTTGTACATACCGCAGAAAGTACAGGTGTTGTGTGAGCATCCGATGGTGCATTGAAGCAGGTAGCTGTTGGCTTCACTAAAGGGTCTGAATATATTTCCTTCGTAACGCATAGTTTTTCCTTTTTGTAAATATAATACCGTCAGTGGGGCACTTAAAGAGAATCATGTATTATTACACATGAGCAAAAGATTCAGTTCTGTCAATGAGTTAACGGGAATAATTACGCAATTCATATACACCCGTTTGCCGCAGGAAAATTTTTTCCTTTAAAAAGTTTCCACCAAACATATAAATAAACTTCCTTACCATGAAAACCAATTAATCAGTCAATTGAATTGTATAAAAAATTCTGGTAGACATTAGATCTCTTTTTAAAACTAATTACCTCCATGAACACAATGATTCTCGTCATAGAGGATGAACAGGGGATAGCAGAAACAATCACCTATGCCCTTAAAACCGAGGGCCTTGCCCCCATCCACTGCGCTACCGGAAAATCAGGACTGGAAGCCCTTGAAAAGCATGCTGTCGACCTGGTGATTCTTGACATCGGGCTCCCGGATATCAACGGCTTTGACTTGCTGAAAAAGATAAGAGAGGCTTCAAATGTCCCGGTGCTGATTCTCACTGCCCGCAGCGATGAAGTTGACCGGGTTCTCGGCCTTGAACTGGGGGGAGACGACTATGTTGTAAAACCCTTCAGCCCCCGGGAACTGACGGCACGCGTCAGGGCAATTCTGCGGCGCATCAATCCGGCAGATAAAAAAAATTCCACCGATGGCTCAATCTTTTCTATTGATAAAAACCGGCGACAGGTTACCTATTACGATGAGCAGCTTCTCCTTTCGCGGTACGAGTTTAATATCCTCTGCCTCTTCATTGAGCGTCCCGGATGGGTCTTCTCCCGGGAAAAAATAATGGACTTGGTGTGGACCGAACCTGAAGAGAGTTTCGAACGAACCGTTGACGCCCACATAAAAAGCATCCGCGCCAAGTTAAAAAGCATCAATCCGGACATAGACCCCATTGTGACCCATCGGGGTGTCGGTTACAGCCTCAAAGAGGACCTATGAGCATCCGAACCCGTATACTTTTCGCCTTTCTGATAATATACGCAGTACTGTTTTATTTTATAGTTGATTTTGTAATTAACGAAATACGTCCGCGGTATCTCGAAACTGTTGAAGAATCTCTCAATGATACGGCAGCGCTTCTCACATCTCTCGTGGAGAAAGAGCTGAAGGGAGGCAAAATTTCAACTGCCGCCCTCGAGTCTATATTCAACAGTGCCCGTGAAAAAAATATCAGCGCCCGGATTTACCATGTAAAGAAAACTTCTCTAAACCTGCAGATCTATGTAACCGATGGCCGCGGAATTGTTCTTTTTGATTCTGACAACGGAAAACGCCTGGGGCAGGACTTCTCTGAATGGAATGATGTTTTCCTGACCCTCAGAGGACTCTACGGCGCCCGCTCATCCCCTGAAGTCAAGGGTGACCCCTCGAGCAATTCTCTCTATGTTGCAGCACCGATCCGCTACAAAGGAAATATCATCGGTGTTTTGACCATCGTGAAGCCGGAAAAAAGCATACGCCTTTTTATTGACCTGGCCCGGCACAAGGTCATCATCGCCGGTGTCATGACCTGTCTCATCTTTATTTTTCTCAGCATCATTATCAGCTTCTGGATTAACCGTCCCATCCTGAGGCTCAGGGACTATGTTGTAGAACTGAAAAACCAGAAACGTGTACCCTTCCCCTCGCTGGAAAGCAGTGAAATAATTGAACTGGGCCACGCCTTCGAGGATATGCGCGATGAACTTGAGGGCCGCAAATATATCGAGCAGTACGTGCAGACTATGACCCATGAATTGAAAAGTCCTCTCACCTCACTGATGGGCGCCGCGGAGCTTCTCCAGGAAGAGATGAACAGTGACGACCGGGAACGCTTTTCGAAAAACATCCTGACAGAATCACGGCGAATCCAGGAAATCATTGAACGGCTTTTAACTCTTTCAGCTCTTGAAAACCGCCATGAGCTCTCTCACACCCACAGGTTTTCAACAGGAGAAATGTTCGAAGAAGTACATGACAGTCTCGAACCCCAGGCCCGGAGGCTCGGCATAACCCTTGCAGTAGAAGATAATATAGATATATTTTTTGAAGGGGAAGTTTTCCTGCTGCGGCAGTCGCTGATTAACCTGGTTCAGAATTCCCTACAGTACAGCAGGGCTGGAGACACAGTAAGCATAGGCGCTGAAAGTGACGAGACTTCTATAACCTTCAGAATAACTGACCAGGGAAAGGGTATTCCATCCTACGCGGTAGAGCGTGTCTTTGACCGCTTCTATTCACTGCCCCGACCGGGAAAACGCAGGGGAACCGGCCTTGGCCTCCCCTTTGTACGGGAAGTCGCCCAGCTTCACAACGGATCTGCGGCCCTTGCAAACAACCAGAATGGAGGCGTCACCGCGACCCTTACCATTCCTTTGATCCAGGGTGCATAAATTCACCAGTTGTACCGGCCCCGAAGCGTTGACTTTTCCTTTTATACACACTATACTTGAAGCAATTTCAAACAGGGAGGAGCAGCATGAAAAAAACCTTATTATTTATTGCCGCTGGTGCGCTTGTTTTCACTATGACGGCAAAGCCCGCATCAGCGGGATTCTTCTGGGCACCCAAGGCGCAGTTAGCCTACGGCTTCAGTGACAGCCATGATGCGGGTGCAAAAATAAATCCTGCTGCAGGCGGGGGTGTTATTGTCGGGTTCGGCATTCTCAACATGATCGCGGTCGAGGCCAATGCGAGCTTCATGTACTGGTTTTCAGACACTGATAATCTCAACTGGTACATGGTACCGGTTCACGCCGGTATAAAAGTAAGCCCCTTTCCCCTCTTTGGTATCGTCGGGGGCCTTGGATTTACCTCATGGACTATTGACTCGCCGGTTGGCACTGAAACTGAAGTCAATTTTTCCTTTTACGCAGGCCTTGAGCTATCGGTCTTTAAGCTTTTTATCAGGCCTCAGATTCTTTTTGTCAACAATGACGGCGGCGCTGAATCAACTTCCTTTATGGTTGAAGTCGGCTGGCGCTTTTAGCGGCGCCTTGACTTCCCCCTCGCCCTGCCCCCCCCTAAATCCCCCCGGGGGGGACTTTCATTGCTGAACTTTTCCTCTTTTTTCTTCCTTCACATAATTTTCATAATCTTTTCATAAAGCCTCTGTATCCTGGTATGTATACACCCATGAGATAAAACCATTTCCGAACTCTCATGGAAGATTACATGGAGGACTCATATGAAATCTAATACTATTCGAAACAATGTGCTTTCACGGGCCGGGGTCATCACCGTTCTCGGCCTCATACTCCTGGTGCCTCTGCAGATGGTCGCGGGGCTTGTGGAAGAACGAAAAACAAGACAAAAGGAAGCGGAGACTGAAGTGACGTCCCACTGGGCGTCGAGTCAGCAGGTGACCGGACCGATTCTTCTGGTCCCCTTCAGCAGCGGAGCGCCGAAAAAACTTCGGGGCAAGTCGCTGTATATACTTCCCGACACGTTGAGCATTACCGGGGATGTTGCCCCGGAAAAAAGATCCCGGGGGCTTTATGATGTAATGCTCTACCGGTCAGGCAGCCTGAAGCTGGCAGGAACGTTCAGCCCGTCGTCGCTGAACTATCATGGCTACCCCCTCAACTGGGACGCGGCGCGGGTTGTTATGATGCTCTCTGACAGCCGGGGGGTTATGCAGGAAGTCAGACTTAAATGGAACGGCTCGGGCCGCACCCTTCAGCCCGGGACCGCGTTACCCGATATTAATGGGGCCGCATTTAACACATGGATCGGCAATCCAAAGAAGCATAAGGGCACTCACCGATTTTCCTGCACCATACCCTTAAAAGGAAGTACATCCCTTGCCTTTGTGCCTCTGGGCCGTATTACCCGGGGTGCCCTCAGTTCATCGTGGCCCCATCCCTCATTTTTCGGCTCGACTCTTCCTTCGGAAGAAAAAGTTACTGATGAGGGCTTTTCTGCCACATGGTCGGTCACCGGTCCCGGAAGCGGTCTTCCCCGCCGCTGGGTTACGGGACATGGCCCCGGGCCGGCAAAACTGAACCAGGCGGCCTTTGGGTTTTCACTCTACCAGCCCGTTGATGTCTACCAAAAGGTGACCCGGGCGGTTAAATACGGAATATTGTTTATTCTTCTCACCTTTTTGACCTTCTTCCTTTATGATCTCTTTTTCTCCCTTGGGCTTCACCCCTTGCAGTTTATGATGATCGGTTGTGCCCTGGTGCTTTTCTTTCTGCTCTTTCTCGCTCTTTCAGAACATGTACCCTTTACGCTTTCGTATATTATCGCTTCATTTTCGGTCATAGGTCTAATTGCCGGGTATTCCCGGGCCATTTTAAAAGAGAATAATCGCGGCACCGTTATTGCCGGTCTTCTGACAATACTCTACGGGTATCTCTATATTGTTCTGGTTACTCAGGACTATGCTCTGCTTCTCGGCAGTGTTGCGCTGATGGGTGTTTTGAGTGCGGTGATGTACCTTACGCGGAATATTGACTGGTACTCGTTAAAGGAACAAGTGTAAAGGTACAAGGGACAAGTTGACTGTTTGCCTCTCAGTCCCCCGGAGGGGGTTGAGGGGCTTGTTTTCATTGTATGTATACCTGCAGAATTCTCCCCCTAAATCCCCCCAGGGGGGACTTGTTCTTTTTGCAGTTAAAAGCGAGGCTTTGGTGCTGGACTTAACCAATCAATTATTTATTAAAACAGTCCGCTGCTCTTCAATAAATCAAAGAAGAATATCCATTAATTTATTTATTTCCATTCACGAATCTATCTTCTCTACCTTAAAAGCCTCTCCTCAAGAAGAGACATCATATCCCTTCTGCCATCAAGGACACAATGAACATATACAGTTTTTTCATGAACCTGATAAACTATTCGAAATAAATTATAATGAATCTCTCTATACATTTTAACACCAATTCTTTCAAGCTCGGGCGGGACATGACCTCTTTCTGGAAAATTACCAAGACTATCACAGTTTTCTTCGATCCCAGATAATATTTTTTCAGCATTATCTATTGAATCATGAATAGCAATATACTTATAGATTTCATAAATATCATTTTCAGCATCAGCTATTATATTAACTGAATATTTCATGAGAAATCTGAATCCTTAATTCGTTTCCGAATATTTTTAAAAGTCTCTTTGGCAGTTTCAACACTTCCTTCTTCAAGACTTTTATTACTCAAAACAAGTATTTTCAAAAGTGCAAGGCTCTCTTCAATTTTTTCATATTCTTTGATATCCTGAAGAACTACTTTTGCTTCGCCATTTTGCGTAATAATCATGGTCTTATGATTATCAAAAACATCGCGAATTATTTCAGAAGCATGGGCCTTTAAATAGGATATTGGTTTTATTGATTCACTTGTTTTCATTATTCTTACCTCAGACAATAAATTAACATGACCACAATATAGTCTTAATTTAGGTCGCACTTGTCAAGTAATATATGCTTACAAGTCAGCCGCTTGGCCCCTTAATCTCCCCACTGGGGACTTTCGTAGCCACTGGCGACAGTGAGCCTGAAATGTTTAACCCCCGCCGGGGGTGGCGAGGCCCATGTTCCTGAGGCGGTATGGGCACCTCGAGCCGGGGGCTGGCGTGGCAGCCTGGTTGGGTAAAATTAACGCTTTACTTTTCCCCCGGCCCCCTTCAAATAGAGTAACCATGTACCCAACAAGGAACCAGACCTTCTATGAGCAATACAGCGAAAAGCCTGATATTAATCCTGAGCATTATGGCCGTCTTCGCCGCCGGCGGCATCCTCAGCGCCGGGACCGACAAGCCCGCCTACCGGCTCTTCTTCAAGGGGGGCACCCCGGCACTCTACACCGACCTGGTAAACCGGGCGGCAAATGCCGATGTGATACTCTTCGGAGAGCTTCATGACAGCCAAATCGCCCACTGGCTCCAGTTAGAACTGGCAAAGGATATTTTGAGAAGGAAGACGTCCCTGGTTCTCGGCATGGAAATGTTCGAGCGGGATGATCAGCTTATAATCGATGAATACCTTACAGGCTACTTCAGCCGGCACCGTTTTGAGGCGGAAGTCAAGCTATGGCCCAATTATAAATCTGACTACCGGCCCCTGATCGAGCTGGCGAAAAGACACCGTATCAGGTTTATCGCCACCAATGTGCCCCGACGCTATGCCTCCATGGTTTTCAGAAAAGGACTCACCTCTCTCAGCCGTGTAGATCACCGGGGGAAAATATTTCTTCCTGATTTGCCGATACTTTATGACCCTGAGCTGACCGGATATAAGAACATGGCCGCCCGGTTGAAGAATCATGGTCACCATTCCGCCTTTCTGGCAGAGGCGCAGGCCCTGAAAGACGCGGCCATGGCTGATGCCATCATAAAAAACCGTATCAAGGGGACACCCTTCCTGCACATCAATGGTACCTATCACTCGGATAACCATGAAGGCATCTGCTGGTACCTGGAAAAGGCTGTAAAGGATCTAATCATAGTAACTATCTCAACAGTTGGGCAGAAAAGTATTTCAGCACCTGGAAAAAAAGTCCTCAAAAGGGGTGATTTCATACTTCTCGTCCCTTCCGGATCTCCTGGAACACGTTAAGAAAACATGCCAGTACTGAAAAATCTTCCTTTAAAATGTTAAAAACAGGTTACTTTTGCTGAAAAACAATAAATATTTCCAAAAAAAGTCTATTAATTTGATATTTTATATTCAAAATAATATTTTTAACCATATATTGTCATCTTAAATCCTTGACAGGATCCTGGATATTCCCGAAACTTACTATTCCATCCTCTATTCCTGAAACTTCGAAAGGCAATAGAACACTAATTAATAGAGGAGACAAAAACTATGAATGCATATATCAATACAGATTCAATCTCGACCTTTGAGCAGCTCCTTACTTTCCGCCCTGAGCTGGCGGAAAACCGCGAAAACTATGAGCAGATAATCAATGAGCATCCCATGAGGCTCACGCCTTATTATGCCAGCCTGATAGACTGGGATGATGAAAATGACCCTATCCGTAAGATGTCTGTCCCGTCTCTCGGAGAGATGGATACCGATGGAATGTATGATACCAGCGGTGAATCCCAGAATACCAAAATGAGCGGCCTGCAGCATAAATACCGCCAGACAGCCCTTCTTCTGGTTACCAATGCCTGTGCCATGTACTGCCGACACTGCTTTCGGAAACGGCTGGTGGGACTTCCTTCAAGTGAAATAATGAACCAGGCCAATGAAGCGGTAGAGTATATAAAGCAGCATAAAGAAATAAACAATGTCCTGGTCAGCGGCGGCGATCCTCTGACTCTCAATACAAATCTTTTAGGAAAAATACTGAAAGAGCTTGCGGCTATCGCACACCTCGACTTTATACGGATCGGAACTCGAATTCCCGTTGTGGACCCTCACCGTATTACCGATGACCAGGCTCTCCTTGACCTTCTTGAAGATCTGACCCATACAAAAAAACGAATATATATTGTTACACAGTTCAACCATCCGAGAGAACTGACTGATATCGCCCGATCAGCCATTCAGGCAATCCTTGACCGTGGAATCGTCATGCTCAACCAGGCGGTCCTCCTCAAGGGTGTCAATGACACCCCTGAAGTGCTTGCAGAACTGATGTCAGAATTATCTCAAATCGGCGTGACCCCCTACTACGTCTTCCAGTGCCGTCCCGTTTCACGGGTCAAAAATGTATTTCAGCATTCTCTCTATGATGCCTACCAGATAGTCGAAGAAGCAAAAAAGCTGATGAATGGACCGACAAAGCGTTTCCGTTTTGCCATGTCCCATGAAACCGGAAAGATTGAAATAGTCGGCATGACCGAATCAGAGATGTTCTTCAAGTACCACCAGGCAAAAGACATGGAAAACTTTGGTCGTTTCTTCTCACAGCCCCTGGATAAAGATGCCGGCTGGCTTTATAACCTTTAAAATTTGCTCATACCGCTGAAATCATTATCAGGTTTCTCTGCCATTTCAGGTCAAATTTCAACATATATCCTCCGAAAATTGGCCGATTTATTTCCAGTTTGGACAGAGTTTACCCTCGATCGCCCTATGCTATAAAAATATAATTTTTACAGCATAGGGAAAACGACCTATTCCTCTAAAGCTCCGGTAAAAAGGTGCGGAGACATCTTAATAATAGATTTATCTGTTTTTTTAATTGCTTCAACCATCCCCTTTAACTTAGGCAATTCACTATTAAAAAAATATTCAGCAGAAAATATTCTACCCTGGACATGAGATGCTCTTAAATTTTCTTCTATTTTTTTCCTCTTTTCAATACCATTTAAATCCCCAATAATATTTTTCAATTGTGGAATAGCTTCATTCAATGCAATAACATGAAACCATGCTAAAACAAAAATAAACATTACATCTAAAAATGGTTTTGCCTGTGAAAAAATAAAGGGGAACTTGCCTGCATTCATCTCTTCTTTAAGAAATTCAACAGAACTATCTACACCGGCAAGTGCATCCTGCAAATCACTGATAATTTCATCATCAACAACACTCTTTGCATTGCCAATTGTTTCTAAAACTCTCTTTTTTAAAATAGAATAATTATATTGGTCTTTATTCATAAGAATTTTTCTCAGCAGTAAATCCGCAGCTTGTATGCCATTAGTTCCCTCATAGATTGCAGTAATTTTCGCGTCACGCATTAATTGTTCAACAGGATAATCACTACAATAGCCATATCCCCCATAGACCTGAACTGCCTGAGATGTTATATCGACAGCAGCATCTGTACATCCCGCCTTAAGAACGGGTCGCAATAGATCACCAATTGCCCGTGCCTCTTTTGCCGCATCTTCATTCAGGGCATTTTCAAGTGTTTCATTGCGACTCATGTAATAGGCAAAAACCCTCATTGCTTCAACATAGGACTTCATCTTTAAGAGCATTCGTTTCACATCAGGATGCTCAACAATGGTTACTGGTTTTGCTTCGGGATTCATCATGTCAGCAATATTCTTTCCCTGAACACGATTTTTTGCATAGGTTACTGCATGCATGTAAGCTGTACTCGAAAGAGCCAGCCCCATGACACCAACTCCAATGCGCTCTTCATTCATCATATTAAACATTATCTTCATACCCTGCTGTTCCTTCCCCAAAAGGTAACCAACGCATTGATTGTTATCACCAAAGGACATGGTACAGGTGGCTGATCCCTTTATGCCCATTTTATGTTCAATACCTGCACAGGTAACATCATTACAGTCTCCGAGAGAACCATCCTCATTGATTCGGTATTTGGGAATAAGAAATATTGATAATCCCTTTGTTCCAGCAGGAGCACCCTCGACACGGGCCAGTTTCAGATGAACCATATTCTCGTAATAATCATTATCACCGGATGATATAAAAATGTTCTGCCCCTGTATGTGATAGGTTCCATCATCCTGTTTAACAGCCTTGCTTTTCAAAAGACCAACATCAGAGCCGGCATCAGCCTCAGTGAGACACATCGTACCTCCCCATTTTCCGGCGAGCATTTTTTCTATACAGATATCCCTTATTGGCCCCTGGCCACAATCGTCAATAACCCTCATTGCGCCATGAGTTAATCCGGGATACATGAGCAATGGCACACTGCCTGCAAGAAAGAATTCATAGCAGCTCATGGCAATCTCTTGAGGCATTCCCATACCGCCAATCTCGGGCCTGTCTCCAAGACCAAAAAATCCTGCTTCATAGTAGGCATCTAATGGACCATGATATGCAGCGGGTATCGTCACCCCCTTTGTTTTAGAATCATAGTTACAGCCGGATTTATCACCTGCTGCACTGGCTTCATAGATCTCGTCCTTTGCTATTGTTTCAGCCAGATTTAAAACCTCCTCATAGACATCTCTGTCAAAATCCTGAAATTGGCCAAAGCTCATACCAAGTTCATTTGTTTTTAAAAGATCAAAAAGCACAAATCGCACATCTTGTGCATCTACCAATTGATTTAAGGCCATATAAATACTCCTATGTAAAAATATTTTACTTAACGTATTTAAAATGTAAAGAATCCTAACATAAGTCAACAAGTAATCTAATTTTTCTTACATTAATGAAATTATTTGTTGTTTTATTTTACATTTTCTGTAATTTGGGTATATGTATGGACAAAAAATAAAAACATTAAGAAAAGCAGCAAAACTCAATCAAGCAGATCTTGCTGAAATGACAGGGGTATCAAGACCGAATGTATCATTTTGGGAAAAGGCCGAATTTCCGCCACTTGAGGCGGTAGCCAAAATTTGTAATGCCCTGGAAATAGACCTCTCTGATTTCTTTGACCTGGGAACTGGTACTATAAATAAAAATGGCATTCCTCAGAGCTATGTGCCACTACTTCAGACTATTGCTAAACTGCCCGATGAAATTCAAAAGGAAATACTTAAAATAACAACACAGATAACAGAGAGTTTCAGCCATCTGGCAATTGAAAAAAAGATGATATTAATACCAGCAGAACATGACATAGACAGCTTTACACCAACAGCCTATGGCCGCACAGCCGGATACCATGCAATGGAACTATATTTCAGCAGATTCATGTGGCTGTCAACTTCCCTTAACTAGTGTCGATCTCCACAACTTCCCATAGCCGAAGCAAGTTCTTCTGACATTTAAAGAAAATATGTTTAGCTTGACAGGATTGAACAGGATCTTCATAATAAAAGAGTGCAATTTCAGCGGATTACCTACCCTTATGGATTGACTTTTTTCACGAAACAGGATAAATTAAAAAAGCACTGCATATCAGTCAGTCATATAGAATCACCGGGCACGGTTCAATATTACAAATCATGAGGAATGAAAATGGCAAAGAACAAGAAAGAAAAATCTGAAAAAAAAGATGTTAAAAAGATCGCGACAAAAACACTAAAAGAAAAAAGGCAGGATAAAAAAAATAAAAAAGCAAAGAAAGGTGATTATTAAAAAATATCATCCTAAAGAAGAGACCATTCGTCAAATATAATCTTTTAAATGTTTTGAAACTCAGCAGGGTTAAATATCACTCAATAGTCGGGGGCGGCTAATGACATTAAGATGCATAAACCCTGTTCGTTCAATAGCAATCTCCAGAAAGTCTTTCACATCTTCAAGCAGTTTCAGAATTCCTCACCTTCCACATATAGGAACGAAACCATTTTATGAATCATTTAAAAATGCTTTTTTTTAAAAACAATAAAGAACAACATAAAAGTTTAAATACACTTATTCCCGTTACAGTAGTTTTTTTTGCTGAGCAGGCAGGATTTTATATACATTGACATTTAACATAATAAGTGTATCATATTCCAGTTTGTTCATGACTTAATCACGACTTACATTCTGAAAAGCATATATATCAAATAAATTTTCAATATCAATAGAGTTATAAAAAGGTATTACATGGATAAAATTAGCATATTAATCGCTGAGGATAGTGCCGCTCTTGGCGAGCTTCTTCTGGGAGCTTTAAATGGTGAAGGACACGATATCGATCTGGTTGTAAACGGCAAAGAAGCTTTTGAAAAATATCAGGAAAAATCATATGATCTGGTTATTACTGATATAATTATGCCGGAACTAAACGGATTGGAATTGATTACAAAAATAAAAGGGATCAACGAAAATGCATTGATAATTGTCATGAGTGGAACAACCGATTCATCAATGATAGTAGATGTAATGAAGACGAATATCTTTGATTATATTATCAAACCGGTAAAAATTGATGATTTTATGGTTAAAATAAACAGAGCTCTCGAGCATAAAAAATTTGTTCAATTGAATCAGCTGGTTGAGAAAGAAAAGATTTTGAGAATGGAGCAGCAGCTGGATTGGTACAAGTGGCATGAAAACTTCATGGACAAAGAAAAACAGGTGTCCGATAAATCACTTTTTTATTCCCTGAGAACCAGCTTTGCTCAGGGTGCTGGCTTCGGATCTCTGTTATCTGTTATGGATTTAATAGAATCATCATCAATTAAAGAGGAAAACTTTTATAAGATCAAGGCTCCTCTTTTTGACATGCTCCTTGACAATGTAAAAATTGCCAAAAGAGGATTTCAAGTTTTTTCAGAGATAGATCTTCTTGGAAAAAACACTCTTGAAATGGAGAATGTTTCAGGAGATGAATATTACAATACCATCAGCGGCATTGTCGAAGAATTACAAAAATATTGCGAAATCAATCATAACAAGATTCTATTATGTGACAAAAAACTCACTTTTTCAAATGTATCAATTATTGCAAACCTTGAATATATAAAGAGGGCCCTCAGTGAGATAATTATAAATGCATTAAAATTTTCCAGAAAAAATACTGATATTGCAATTATGATAAGTGTGGAAGAAGAATGCTTAACAACAGTTGTCATCAATCATCCCGCTCCTGCGAAAGATGATATCCTGGGAATTCCATTTGAATATGAAAACATTGTTTTTGAACCTTTTTTCAGAATCTCGAAAGTTCTCTATGAATCTTATGATTCCCTGGATTACGGACTTGGTCTTACTCTTACAGAGAAAATCATTAAAAAACATAATGGGAAAATTTCAATTTCAAATGTTTTAGATCATTCATCAGTCATAGATTCGAATAAAAACACTGAGGCTATAACACAAAAAAAAGATCCGATTACTATTGTATCATGTGAGACACAACTCCCATTACAAAAAAAAGACCTCTGATATCAGGCAAATGCTGAGGTAGTATATCTGCAATTGCAAATATACTACCTTAGAATACAGGCAGCCATCATCAAAAGTTAAAGGGAATTCTCTCCAGTCTCATCCCCTCTTCAACTCCCCTTCATCGGCAGTTTAACATGAATTGAAAAAAAACCCTCAACGCACTCAGCCCTCACCGTACCATTATGATTGCCTACTACCTTGCGGACAAGCGAGAGTCCGAGCCCTGCGCCTTCAGATTCATTAAAGCGCCTGAAGGGCTCGAATATCTGTTCAAGCTCTTCTTCAGTACAGGACCCTCCCCGGTTTTCAACTGAGAAAAGAACACCTCCCTCTGAGAGCTTTATGGTCACCTCGACTGAAGTATGCTCATCGGCATACCGGGCAGCGTTATCCATGATGCATGATACGGCCATTGAGATATCTTCCTTTACCATATCTACGGGAACCGGTTCAGAGGCGAAGTGCATCTTAAGGGAAATATTTCTTTTTTTGAAAAGGTTGCCGTACCGTTCCATCGTAGAGTTGACAACTTCGCGCAGGTCATGGGGCACTTTTTCAATTGAAGCGTCACGCTGTTCGACCTTTGATAAAAGAAGAATCTGGCCGATAAGATGATCCATCTCCTCGATCTCACTGTTGATTGTTCCAAAGAGACGCTCCGCCGCATGACCTCCCCCTCCCCTAATCTTTTCCTCGAGAAGCTCCCCGGCCACCCTGAGTCTTGCCAGGGGAGACCGCAGCTCATGAGAAATGTGGGCTGTTATCTCACGTGTTTCTGTTACCATCTTTTCAAGGTTCTCAGCCATATCATTAAAGGCTTCGCCGAGCTGGCCAATCTCATCTCCACCGGAAACGCTCACCCGTTCATCAAGATGCCCCCGGGAAATCCGCTGCGCAGAGTCACGGAGCTTTCTCAGAGGTTTCGATATATAACGTGAAAAGGGAAAAAGCAGCAGGGCAAGAATGCATCCGATTGCCAGGAGCCCCTGAAGAAACCGTGCATCATGATGCGGGGCATGGCGCCCGTCGTAAAAAAGAACAAGGGATTCACCTCTTTTCTCTTTCATGGGAATTTCAACCTGCAGCACCATGCCGCGGCGCTGACGCCTGAAGGTATACGAGGGCTTTTTCATTTCATGAAAAGGTGCCTCAAGACGGGGCATTTCTTCCTTGAAGGTTTTAAAAGTTATTTCATCTCCCTGCTTCAGCCAGATCACAACACCGGTTCTCTCAGAGAGCTGTTCAAGATAGGTAAGGAAGTTTATACGTCCCGGCCCGGAAAGCTGGTCACCCGCATAGTTTCGTGAAACCGAAGCGACGGCCTCAAACATTTCACCGTATCGCCCATGGGCGGGGAAAAAGCTCAGGTATCTGAAGAGACCAAAAATCAGCACCTCGGAAACAATGAGAAGAACAATAAAGGCGAGAAAGATCTTAATATATATCCGGTTTATTTTCATGATATTTCCCTGAAGGCGTATCCCGCGCCCCATACGGTTTTAATGGAAACACCGCAGCCGTCAAGGGTTTCAAGTTTGGCTCTGAGCCGGCTGATGTGAACATCGATACTCCGCTCAAAGGCAATAAAATCGCGGCCCCGGGCGTGGTTCATGATCTCATCCCGGGAAAAGACCCTGTCAGGGTATTTCATAAAGAGTTCCATCATTCGGTATTCTGTCGCTGATAGTTCGATGTCTTCACTGCCGTGGGAAAGGCGGTGACGGTGAAGATCAAGGATCAGGCCGCCCGCCTCAAGGAGCGCCTCTTCTTCTTTTTTCTGCCGGGTATCGGCACTTCGCCGAAGCACCGCCCTGATGCGGGCAAGAAGCTCTCTCGGATTAAAGGGCTTCGGCATGTAGTCATCGGCCCCTACTTCGAGCCCGATTATCCGGTCCATCTCTTCGCCCCGGGCAGTGAGCATTATGACCGGAAGAGCAGAGACCTGACGAATATCCCTGAGCACATCAAAGCCGTCTTTCCCCGGCATCATAATATCAAGAATAATCAGGGCCGGCTTTTCACTTTCGATAGCTTCAACCGCCTTCATGCCATCGTAGCGCGCTGCTGTTTTGAAACCCGAATCTTCAAGATACTCTTTTAAGAGAGACTGTAGTTTTGTATCATCATCGATAATCAGTAGTTTTGTATCTACAGTGTTCATTGTTTCATTATACCTGATTGCATTTTTTTTTCCAGAACTTTATCGCCTGAACTTCCCTCGACACCCCCGATGAGGGATTCAGGGGGCTGTGGATCTTTTTGCAAACTGCTGCTTATATAATAATTAGAAGTATAGAAATATTACTTCCTTTTTACATTTTTTTTACATTTAGCCTGGAGATGAAATACTTTTGAAACATCGACAGGCTATCTTCTGAATTGAAAGGACAGGGCAGACCCTGAAAATAAAAATCGAGAGGTATAACATGAATACAAAAAAAGTAGTAATTGGAATCCTTGTGGCCGCAGTTACCGGGGGGCTTCTTTTTGCAGGCTGCAGCAGGCACCGGGGACATTTCTGCAGTGATAAGCTTCCTGACAAGGTCTTAAAGCGGATGGATCGCAAGGTTGCAAAGCTTGATCTTAATGATGCCCAGCAGGCAAAGTATAATGTTATTAGAAAGGAAGTAAAAGCAGACCTCACTGCCATGCAGCAGCGTCACCGCGCCGCGGGAAAAATTATCGGTGCAGAGCTGGAAAAAGAAAATCCAGACATGGAATCTATCATTAAAACAGCCAAAGAGGCTCACAACAAAAGACCGGAAGTTTTCAACAAGTATGCTGATTTGCTTCTTGGCTTCTACAATTCACTGGACGGTGAGCAGCAGACAAAGGTTCTCGATAAGCTTCGGGATCATGCTGATCACTTCAAATGCGAATAAATACCCTGTTGGTCCCCGGAAAAGGTTCACCTGAACCTCTTCCGGGGATTACATTATTCTACACCCGCAGTTTTTTCAACAATCTCCCGGGTATTCTTTGACAATCCTTCAGTACCAAGAATCTTATCAAGTTCAACTTTGACCAGTCCCTTTCGGGCACTGTCAAGCCTTCCGTAGAGCTTAAAGACTGTAGAAAGCCGTGAAGCAATCTGGGGATTAAAAGTATCAATTTCGATGATTTTATCACTGAGATACCGGTACCCTTTACCGCTCTTTTCATGAAAACGGGCCTGGTTGCCTCCAAAGGCCCCTACCAGGCTTCGTACCAGGTTGGGGACCTTCATGTCAAAGACCGGATCCTTTTCAAGATCAATGACCCGCTCAAGAATCATTTCATAGGGGGCTGAAGCCTGCACAGCAAACCATTTAGTCATCACCAGCTGATTTTCCTTCCAGCGGTCATAGAAGGTCTGCAGAGAAGCGTAGTCGGGCCCCTCAGCACCATGGGCCAGCAGGGCGAGTGCACCGAAGCTGTCAGTCATGTTTCCTGCTTCATTAAAATGCTTTTTTACCAGGTCCCGTGCCGCCTCAGACCCTGAAGCGGTAAGATAATCAAGGGCCCGGAGACGAAGCTCCCGCTCACCTATAGATTTAATATCGAGACTGTATTCACCCTTCTGATCAAGGGAGTGATAAAGCTTTTCAAAGTCTCCATAGAGAGAGGTCCCGATTTCACGCTTCATGAACCTGCGGGCTTTGTGGATAGCATCAAAATCAATTATCTCGTACCCCTGGGCCATGAGTGACTCACCCGGCAGGGCCGTCACCAGTGAACGAAAAGAGTTATCCATGGAGTCATCTACAATAATTTTCTTAAAAGCATCAAGGAGCCCCTCATCGATGGTGCAGGTTTTATTTTTTTGTATATCAGAGATGCAGGACTTCATGAAATGCCGTGACACTTCCTGGCCGGCGTACCACCGGTTCACGGGATCACTGTCATGGGCGAAAAGAAAAAGATAATCTTCTATTGACAGATTACTTTCAACATGAACAGGAGCGGTAAAATTTTTATTCAGGGAAGGAAGCGGCGCTTCAGGTATATTTTCAAATACAAACTTCTCTTTTTCATTCTTCAGGTGAAGCAGCCTTGTTATATTTCCCTCTGCATCAAGGGGAAGTTCCCTGCCGTCTTTCCCCACAAGGCCGACTGCAAAGGGAATGTGCATCGGTTCTTTTCCTGTTGATGCTGCCGTTTCGGGGACTTTCTGGCCGATGGTGAGAGTGTAGCGTTTCGAGGCTTCGTCATAACTTCCTTCAACACTAACTACGGGAGTACCGGCCTGACTGTACCACAACATAAAATGCGAAAGGTCTTCACCTGAGGCAGTCTCCATTGCGGCGACAAAATCATCACAGGTTACCGCTTCGCCGTCGTGACGTTTAAAGTATTCTTTCATGCCGGCCTGAAATTTTTCTTCGCCGATAATCGTATGAATCATTCGGATAACCTCGGCCCCCTTTTCATAAACTGTCAGGGTGTAAAAATTATTCATTTCGATGTAACTGTCAGGGCGAATCGAATGGGCGTTGGGCCCACCGTCTTCGGCAAACTGCATGGTTTTAAGATCAAGGACATCACTGATTCGCTTAACGGGCCGAGACTGCAGGTCAGAGGTAAACTCCTGGTCCCGAAAAACAGTCAGACCTTCCTTGAGGGTAAGCTGAAACCAGTCACGGCAGGTGACCCGGTTTCCCGTCCAGTTATGAAAGTACTCATGGCCGATAACCGCCTCTATCCCGAGGTAATTCGCGTCAGTCGCGCTTTCAGGATCTGCGAGCACGTAATGTGAATTAAATATATTAAGTCCCTTGTTTTCCATGGCCCCCATGTTAAAGGAATCTACGGCGACAATCATGTATATATCAAGATCATACTCAAGGCCGAAACGAACTTCATCCCATTTCATCGACTTTTTCAAAGACTCCATGGCATGGAGACATTTTTTTTCGTTTCCCGGATCACAATAAATTTCAAGATCAATATCACGCCCCGACATGGTCGTAAAGCTGTCCTTTACCGCACCCAGGTCTCCCGCCACCAGGGCAAAAAGATAGCATGGCTTTGGAAAAGGATCTTCCCAGGTTACCCAGTGCCGGCCCTTCTCAAAGGTCCCCCTGTCTATCGGATTACCGTTGGAAAGCAGCACAGGACAGGTTGCAGCATCGGCAATAATTTTAGTGGTAAAGCGGACCATGTTATCAGGCCTGTCGATAAAATAGGTAATGCGCCGAAAGCCTTCAGGCTCGTTCTGGGTACAGAATATCGACCCTGACTTGTAAAGACCCTCAAGGGCCGTATTTCCGGCAGGATTAATTTTTGTTCCGATTTTCAGTTTAAATTTTTCCGGCACATCTCTGACAATGAGATGTTTTTCATCGACATGATATTCTTCAGGGGTCAGCTCCCTTTCGTTAATTTCAACTCCCAGTAGTTCAATACCTTCACCGTCCAGTACCAGGGGCGCCTTTTGGTCATCCCCGATCAGTTCAACACTCATCTCTGCCGTAACTATGGTTGCGGTATCATGGAGGCTGAAAGTAAAAAACATTTCAGGAATGGCATAATCTGCCCTTCTATAATCTTTTCGGTATTTTATTTCCTGGTTATTCTGGTTCATGAGGAAAAACTCCTGTGGAGAGAAAATTATGACACTCAAAAACAGAAACCTTCCCGCGGATACCCGGGGAAGGTAGAATGTCTGTAATATAATGTTATGGAGGTAACGTTATTTTGTAAAGTTCAATTTAGATATTTTTTATTGTACAGACCTCAACAAAAAACTATTGTATTATCATCGAACACTTGTTATAAGAGAGTGAATTAAAGACTTTTTGTTACGGAATAAAATAAATATGAAAAAAAAATATGATGTCATTATTGTCGGATCAGGCCCCGCTGGTCTTGGAGCCGCCTTCCATTTAGTAGACAAAGGCGCTGCTTCGATCCTGATGATAGACAAATCGCGGATAAGTACCGGCGGTCTGCGCAATGACTGCAAGCAGAATTATACCTACCCTGTCGGCTTTCCTGAAAATCTCTGGACGGCTGACCAGGCCACCTCGTACCTTGACCTGGTCAGTGACCACCTGAAGCCTGTAATCGAGAAACATACCAATATAGATCTTTACCTGAAGCGGGCTCAGAGGCTTGGTGTCTCTCTCCTGGAAATTGACCAGTGCCATGTAGGAACCGACAGGGCCAGACTCCTCATAGAAGATCTGACCTCAAAGCTCACAAAACAGGGTGTTGACATCTGCCTTGAAACCGAGGCCCTTGAAATTGATCGTGACAAAAAACATATTACTCTTACCGGTGAGACGGAAACTATTGCATATACTGACTGCATTCTCGCTCCCGGCCGCTCAGGTGCTCTCTGGCTGCAGCGTATCATGCACAACTGCGATGTCCCTTATACTGATAATGTTGTAGATATCGGTGTGCGGGTTGAAACCCGGGAACAGCACTATCCAATCGTTAAAGACTACTATGACCCGAAGTTTCTTTTCCCTTACAATGTACGAACCTTCTGCACCAATTCAGGTGCCGCCTATGTGGTTCGTGAAAAATATGATCAATACTATTCGGTAAATGGACATTCTTTCAGCAAAGATAAAAAACCCAACGGCCTTGTAAACTTTGCAATGCTCAATACCATACGTCTCACTGATCCGGTGGTAAGCGGACATCAGTTTGCCGCGATCCTGGGACAGATGGCCATGCAGCTTTCAGGGGGCATGCCGATGATGCAGCGCATCGGAGACTTCAGGCTGGGAAAACGCTCAAAAAAAGAAAGCTTTAATGACGACCTCTATGATTTCCAGGCTACTCTGACAAGCGCCACACCGGGAGACATCGGGCTGGCAATGCCGGCAAAAATACTCAGGGGAATATGGCGCTCCATGAAACTCCTTGATACGATTATTCCCGGAATACTTCATCCCTCAACGATAATGTATTATCCTGAAATAAAGACCTACGGCAACAGGCCCCGGTTCATCGATGAGCATTTCAAAGTGAGCGAAAACCTGTACATGATTGGCGACGGAGCCGGAACAAGCCGGGGCATCACCGCCGCCTGGGCATCGGGAATACGGGCCGCCCAGGGCATTACCGGCAGCAGGTAAGATACTCGACTCTTTCAAAGTCCCGGATGCTCTTCAGCCTGCACAACTATCAATAAGAACGCCACAGCTTTAGTTTCTTATATTCGCTTCTGAAGCCGAATTTTCTAAAGACTTCACGGTACGGTGAATCCGCGGCAGGAAGATCATTTATCACTTCAACAGTAATATGCTTCATGGGATCAAAGGAAGCCTCGAGCAGGTCATTGAATACACCAAAGTGACGAACCGGATCAAGGTTTTTCGGCTCTACCGAAACCGAAAGTTCTTTGAAATTTTTTCTGGCGGAAAAGACCAGACTGCTTCCCTGGAAAACCATCCAGTTTCCCGGCATTCTCCCCGGGTAGCGGCCCTTCGCCTCTTCGAGCTTAATACCTGAAAGGGAAACCGGGTCTGTAGCGTTAATCCAGTAGACCGCCTCTTCATCCATCCTGTTTCTTAAAAACCTGAGACCTTCATGGGAAATAAACTGTAATCCCGGAATCCCGGTGAAGAAGTATCCTCCCAGAATTTCACCCGAGAGTTCCATGATTCTCAGGGTTCTGAAAATATTTTTCCACCTGAGGGGTTCCTCTTCACGATCGAGGAGACGGCGAAAAAGTATTCCGTAGCGTCGAAGCAGGAGCCTGACCCGCTCGCGGTTTAACTCTTCAGCTTCGAGAAGATCATCGGGAGCTGACGGCCTCTCTAAGGCATACCAGTTTCCCTGCATGGGCCGTGATGACTTCCAGCGTCCCGCTGCTGATCGAGCTGATGCAGACTTTTCTCCTGCCGTATCGGCTGCCTTGAATCCGTGAAGTACACCGCGGCGCACCATGTCAAAAGAATCACTTGCGACCCTTCCCTGCCAGGCTTCTTCCCACAGCCTTTCAGTGACCATGGATGTATTAAGCTTCGCTGCAGCTGCAATATCAAAAAAGCTGTAGAGCCCCCGGCCGGTTATCAGGCTCTCTTCTGTTTTTTCTTCCTTTTCATCTTCCTTTACCGCACTCATAAAAAGTTCCCGGTCTTCAGGAAAAGCGAAGGTCACCCTGCCGGGACCGCATCCGTACCATGATAAGCTGCTGGTCTGCATCAGTGAATCAAGCCAGGGTGTAAAATAAGGTTTCATTCGCGCTGGAAATATATGCCCCTCCCATGCCCCGGCCCGGGCGGCATAGCCGAAAAACTGTTCGAGAATATCCTTAAGACCATCCAGGTCTCCCCCGTCACGGCCGGTCCCAGAGAAGAGAGCAAGAAACATCTGCAGTTCTTCAATATTATAGAGAGGAAGTTCTTCCCTTTTGTCACGGCGCATAACACGAAGCAGAGACTCGAGATTCTGCTGTTCGCAGACCTCTTCAATATCGCTTTCTTCACGGAGCAGGTCTATGATCACCCGGTCTTCCCTTTTCAGCCTCAGAAGAAGATCTGAAAGCTCGTCAACCGCAATGCCCCAGAGACGGGAAATATACCCGGGGCTCACGGGACCGTAGCAGTAGAGCCACTGGATAATCGCTTCATCAGCCTCGTTCTCCCGGGGTTCGAATCCCTCATCAACCTGGAGCCATGGTGAGATGTCGCCGGGATCCTTTCCCATGGGAAGAATATCAATGTCTTCGCCCCTGATACCGAGGGCCCGACAGATACGGGCGACTTCACTTTTAGCCGCCACCCCGTCTATCGAAGCCCCGGGAAGGCGCATCATAACAAGATCTTCTTGTGCAGCATCGGTAAACACCTCTCCCGCCTCATCATCACCTGAAGCGTCACGACTCACTGCGGCGGTCAGATCATGCCACTGGTCTTCAGGAATCAGCAGGCGCTCCCGGCACCACTGTACCAGCTCTTCGGCTGAAGAGGGGGCGTAACCCGGGGCGGTCCGCTGGAGCCGCGCGTTGAGGGCATCAATAAACGCATCAGGAATCTTCGGCCGCAAATGAGAGCTGAGTGCAACATCCCGGATAAGGTCATCCCTGAGGCCCGAGGTACTCTCTCCCCGGGGGGTGTCATCTTCGTACATGTATTTATTGGTCTGCTGAAAAATCATATCCCCGGCAAAGGGTGATGCGGTTTCGGTGACACATTCCGTTACGCGAATTTCTCCATCATAGATTTCATCGAGAAGCATTTTCAGATTCTCAAGATCATATTCATCCCGCAGGCAGGTCCGCCAGGTCTCAAGGAGAATCGGAAAGTCCTCGTACCCGCTTACGGCCTCAAGTAGTTTTTTCGCCCTGAGCCTGTTGAGCCAGAGGGGCATCCTTTTTCGAAAGCCCCCGGGGGGCAGCAAAAGGGCCCTGCCGGCATTCTCCCGAAAAGAGGCCCCGAAGATACCGGTCTTTTCGAGTCTTGTTCGAAGAAGCGCTTCAATTGATTCGTTTCTGAGAAGATTAAAAATATCCTCTGAACTGAAATCATGGGGAAGCATCAAAAGCACTGCGTCATTGCTGTACATGACCTCAAGACGGTAACCATGCTGCCGCTCCCACTTTTCAGCAAGGGCAAGGGCAAAGGGACCATTGATTCGTCCGCCCCAGAGGGTATGAAGCAGCACCTGCTTTGAGTCAGAGCGGTTCAGGGGATCATCATAATGCTCAACTAAAAGATGATGACGGTGAGGAAGTTCAGCTTTGGTGACTTCTTTCTGCCTTTTCAGAAAATGTATCATTTCATCGGCAGCTGCTTCTTCCATAAAGTAGTGAGCTTTGAGCCGTTTGCTGAAAGCTTCGTTCTCAAGACTGTTTTCAGCTTCTGAAAGGAAAACACCTATTTTTTCAGAAAAGTGAAAGCTCCGGTTAAGCTCTCCAGCCCGCCAGAAGGGTATAATCCCGGGGCGGGCCTTTACCGGTTCGACTTCCACATCATTGTGAGTGATGCCGGTAATCTTCCAGGTTCGGCTGCCGAGGGAAAATGATTCGCCGATGGAACGCTCCCAGACAAACTCCTCATCCAGTTCACCGATTTTCATTTTTGTATCACCGGTCTTCAGGTCAAAGTAGCCCCGGTTGGGAATGGTGCCCCCGGAAAGGTAGAGATGGTACCGGGCGTTATCGAGGGCCCTGACTTCCTTTTTCACCCGGTCATAATGTATCCGTGCCTTCAGCTCGCGGATACGCGAATCGGCGTAGCGCCCTTCAAGCATTTGCAGAACCAGGTCAAAATGTTCACGAGTTAGAGCCCGGTAGGGATAACTGCACCGGAGGGCATTAAAAATATCATCAGGATGCCGCGGCTCTGCCACAACCATGGAAAGGATTACCTGGGCGAGAATATCAAGAGGCGCTTCAGGGGGATGCAGCTCTTCAATATCATTCTCGATTACCATGCGGGCAATCACCGCGGCGTTGACAAAATCCCGGCCATGGGTGGGAAAAAGATATCCCCTGCTGGTTTCACCGACCCCGTGGCCCGCCCGGCCGAAACGCTGAATCGCCGCCGAAGCTGACCCGGGAGCCTGGATGCAGACCACGGCGTCAAGGTCGCCGATATCGATACCCAGCTCAAGTGAACTGGTTGCCACGATAGCCTCAAGATCACCCCCCTTCAGCTTCTCCTCAACCAGGAGGCGTACCTCTTTTGAGAGGCTGCCGTGATGGGCATAGGCCCGGTCAAGGGGCTCGCCCTCGTTGATAAACCGGGTCACCTTTTCGACCATGCGTCTGCTGTTTCCGAAGAACAGGGTCGAACGGTTACCCTCAATTATTTTTTTGAAGGAAGTGACAAGACCGGGCCACCATGATTTATCTTTCATTGTCTCCCGGGCATCTTCGGGAAAATCGACGGTGATATTATATTTTTTGTCCCCCCGGGACTCGATTATCTCCACCTTCCGCTCGCGGAAGAGGGGCTCAGAGCCGGTATCTGACCGGGTTCTCCCCCCGACAAAACGGGCCACGGTTTCAAGGGGACGGGCAGTCGCAGAAAGGGCAATACGCTGAAACTCTCCCGAAAGCTCAACAAGGCGTTCAACTGCGGTCATCAGGTGGGTTCCCCGGCGTGTTCCCGCCATGGCATGGACTTCATCGAGTATCACCGTGGCAACGCCCCTGAGTATTTCCCGCGATGAGGCTGCCGTGAGCATGAGGTTCAGGCTTTCAGGTGTGGTAATGAGAATTTCCGGCGGGTGTTTCAGCATTTTCCGCCGTTCCTGCTGCGGGGTGTCACCGCTTCTGGTCATTACCTGTATTTCCGGGAATTCATGCCCCTCACGGATGAATAAATCCCGAAGGCCCCCGAGGGGATACAGCAGGTTTTTCTGTATATCATTGTTGAGGGCCTTCAGGGGCGACACGTAGAGAATACGCACCTGCCCCTTTTTCCACGCTCCAGTAATGAGGCGGTCAAGGGCCCAGAGAAAGGCGGTCATTGTTTTCCCGCTCCCCGTCGGCGCAGAAACCAGCACATGGCTGCCTGCGGCGATTGCCGGCCAGGCGCTTCTCTGGACATCCGTTGGTTCACCGATATTTTCAGTAAACCAGTTTTCAGTCAGGGGATGAAAGATGTTCTTCGGCATTTCATTCATATAAACTTCCTTCTTCATAATCCTATTGAAACTTTACTGCCGTCAAGCAGTATCCCGGAAATAATTAATGAAGGATTTATAATCCTGATATTTGTGCGGATAGGGGAATTTTTATTCTGCTGTTGTTCTACAGGATGGGGTATCAATTGCCCCTGATTACAGGTACAATCTACTCAATTCCTGACTGGCGCAGGATTTCTTTTGTGAGTCCGGTAATTTCAATTATATCCCGCAGACTGAGACCTTTCTCTTTCATTTTTATGGCATCGTCTATCTTTCCTTTTTGAATACCTTTTTCCATGCCTTTATCAAGGCCTTTCTGTATACCTTTCTGTATACCTTTCTGTTCACTTGTACGTTTTAATTCGTCGTCATGCTTTTTCAGGGCTGTTGCAAACATTTCGTGTGTACCCTCCAGATCAGTTAGTGATTCGGTGATTTCATGATCTTTATAGCCTAAAAGATCATGCAGCCAGTTCTTAAACAAATTAACAACTACGGGGCTCTCTGTCATTAATAATTCTACAATTTTCTTTATATTTTTTCTGGTTTCTTCGACACTGCTGTTTTCAATATAAAATATTGCAGAAACAGCATTTTGTATTTTCAGTAATGTATCTTTGGATAATTCATTTTCAAGTACTGGATAATAGCTGAAATCAGGAATATACTGTTCGGGTATTACATGGTTAATCAATTCTTTAATATTGCTTTCCGCCGTCCATCGCGCATCTCCATTATATAAAAGTATCGGAAAGACTGCCGGTAATATTTTTATCTTCTGCTGCACCAGAAACTCATAAAATTCACAGATATACCTTAAAATCCTGAGCGCCATAAACCTGTCCACGGTGGACTGAAATTCTATGAGAAGATAAATATAGATTTCCTGATCTTTATAATTTATCTTATAGATAATGTCAGATTCTTTTTCCTGAAACCTGTCGGTAATAAATGACTTATCGACTCTTTCAAGTGTTGAGAAATCGAGTTCCATGATAAAATCTTCTTCAACGAAGGATTCAAGGAGTTCTCTGAGCAATACAGGGTTTGAGAAAAGTTTCTTGTAGCGTTTATCATGCTGGTTTTGCTTTTTCATCTTCAGGCCTCTTGAAGTATAAACGATTGAGAAGCCCGGGATATTAAAGTTTTTTTCAACATCACGTTGCCGTATCAGATTTTCGAAACAGGGTCATACAAAAAGCCCGCAGCTTATGCTGCGGGCTTTTTGTGTTTTGACGCGTCTACATAATTCTAGTACCGCCTGCCGCTACCAGGCTTCCTGTTCATTTCACATTGTGCCTTTTGTTGAAAATCAAACTACTTTTTACATTTTTTAACGCATTTCTTTCTGGCCTTGTCGCAGGCAATTTTACCCATTCTGCCTTTAGCTTTTGTATAACATTTTTTTTTCTGCTTTTCACAGGCAACTTCGCATGCCGTGTTCTTGACAGGATGGTCGGTCGGGTGATCTGCTAAAACAGCAAGCGGTGGTACACATAATGCTGCAAACAATAAAAGACTACTTAGCTTTTTCATAATGTTCCTCCTTTAGAACAGATTGTCTTTGTATACTCTATAAATTGTCTTTTGTAAATGCTTTTTTCTCGTGCCGAATAGGCTTCAAAATATAATAGTATTTTTAATTTCAGGAGTCTTACATGCTTGTCCGCATTGCATTTATTTTTCAGCTATTCTTTTCTCTCTTTAAATCTGACCATTCACTTTATATAGAAAACATACTGCTCAAAAAAGAGAATGAGATTCTTAAGCGAAAGCTCAACTTGAAACGTATCAATGTTTCCCGTTCTGATAAGCTTTTTCTTGTCTTCCTGAATATCATTAGCGACATTCGCTCAAACATATCTATTGTTTCACCACACACACTGCTCCTCTGGCAGCATATCCTCATCAAAAACTTCTGGACTTCATTTAAGCCCAGGACTCATCCAGGGAGACCGCCTGTCCCGGCAGAGGTAAAGAAGCTCATACTTGAGATGAAAAATGAAAACTTAAACTGGGGTACCCGAAGAATTCGTGATGAACTTCTCAAGCTTAACATTGACCTTCATCGTAAGACAATACAGAACATTCTCCTCGACTTCCGTCGTCGCGGTAAGATTAAAAAATCTATTACATGGAAAAAATTTCTAAAAAGTCACATCGAATCCTTGTTTGCTATGGACTACTTTACGGTAGATACCATCTTAAATAAAAGATATTATGTTTTCTTTATGATCTCTCATAAAACTCGAGAGATAGTTCAGTTTGCTATTACTCAGAATCCTACCAGGGAGTTTGTTAAGCAGCAGCTAATTGAATTTGAACAGCATTGCAAAAATACTGTTCATCTGATTCATGATAGAGATTCAAGCTTTATGAATATTGATTATCTCAATTACGGCATTAAAGATGTTGCCACTTCTGTTAAAGCACCAAATATGAATTCTATTGCTGAACGTTTTGTTCGTACTGTGAGAAATGAGGCGATTGATAATTTTGTTATTCTGAATCAAAATCAGCTTGGTAAAATTCTTACTGAGTTTATTACTTTTTATAATACTAAAAGACCTCATCAGGGGATTAAGGCTATTCCCGGGAAAGAGCCTCCTGATATTGAAAAGTCTGACTTTTCTACAGAGAATATCAGGAAAAAGTCTGTTTTAGGTGATTTGCATCATCATTATTTCCGGGACGTGGCGTGAAACCATGGGAATTTTAATAAATCGCCGGTACGGGTTCCAGTATACTTTGAAGCATTAGATGATATAGAAAGGTTAGAAACTCAGCAATATTATGAATCAATTATTAAGGATTCACCCTTTTATCTATATTACTATAATAGAAAGCAGGGCGAATCCTTAATGTCCTTTTGTCTATTGTTGGCCAAAAAGAACGAATTTACCTCTGTTAAAGAGAAATTACCCCTCATTAAGAATGTAAACCTTGATTGGCTAAAGAATCAATGCCAGTTGCTTAATGAATTTGCCAGTGGAGAAGGGTGGCTTTATCATGAAGAGTTATTTGGCCTTGTCACAAATCTTCACTGGATTGAAGGTGGTCAGAAGCTATTCGTTCAGAGTCTACTTTTAAGAAGAGAATACGGGGATAAAAAATATGGTGATAAAAAAAGATTCTTTGAAAGAGATATAAGTCGAATACATCGAGTACAATATCAACCATCTAATTGCACAAAATACTGTTTCTACCATAAGACATGTTATCATCATAAGAACATTCTTGATTTTCTTAATAAAAAAATTCAGCCTATAGAAGTATCGGAAAGAAAGTATATTACTATTAACGAAGCACGGTTAACTTTGAGCAATAAGTTTTATGACTTTCTCACATCTGATGAAGAATTGATACATGTAATAAAAGCTCCTACTGGAATAGGCAAAACTGAGCTGTTTACTAATATCGGGAAAATAATAATCGCTACACCAAGTCACAAACTTAAGGATGAAATATCTACAAGGATAATTTATCCGGAAGCCTTGTATGATATTTTTCCAGAATTGCCAAAATTCAACATAGAAGATGAGAGGAAAATCTTAAGTCTTTATCAAGCAGGTTTGTTTCAAAGTGCTTTCAAACTTATAGTTAGAAATGCCGGGAAAGGAAATATCGGATGTAGAAATTACTTGGCCCAAATTCAGGAAATTGGAGATGGTGAAAAATCGATACTAACCACACATCATAGGCTATTACTTGATTCTAATCTAAATTTAGAT